>ERZ808051.26-NODE-26-length-204246-cov-16.611704_pt1 | contig 204246 bp, 217 predicted proteins | sample MGYA00380199_ERZ808051 | MGnify/ENA primary metagenome ERZ808051 (study PRJEB31490, sample SAMN06133391) | mouse gut metagenome | isolation source: J11 | host: mice | place: China: Chengdu | collected 2015-05 ... | reverse complement strand
CAGCTATGTGCGGATCGGATAAACGCTGAAAGCATCTAAGCGTGAAGCCGTCTCCAAGATAAGATATCCCACTGTTTCAGTTAAGACCCCTTGTAGACTACGAGGTTGATAGGCTGGATGTGTAAGTGCAGTGATGTATTTAGCTAGCCAGTACTAATAGGTCGAGGGCTTGACCTTAATGAAGATTATGTGTCAGCGAGTTAAGGAATCCAAAACGCTTTTCCTGTATTTAGTTTTCAGGGTATATTAAAACCTTGAGTTTTGAGCTATGCACCATTAGCTCAGTTGGTAGAGCACCTGACTCTTAATCAGGGTGTCCACGGTTCGAGCCCGTGATGGTGTACCATCAATGGCCCGTTGGTCAAGCGGTTAAGACATCGCCCTCTCACGGCGAAAACAGGAGTTCGATTCTCCTACGGGTCACCAAAGACCTTATGGATTTACCAACAGGTCATACAAATAACTGTGAGTTTCCTTACAGTTCATAGTCGGTGTAGATTACTTTGAGGGTCCACCCGTTCCCATCCCGAACACGGTAGTTAAGCTCAAATGTGCCGAAGATACTTGGAGGGCAGCCTCCCGGAAAAATAGGTTATGCCGACACAAGCCCCATTAACTTGGGGCATATATTCCTCAATAGCTCAGTCGGTAGAGCATGCGGCTGTTAACCGCAGGGTCGTTGGTTCGAGTCCAACTTGGGGAGCCACAAACCTCGTACATTAAGTATGGGGTTTATTTTTATTTATTGATAAATATATAGGGGTTTGATATAATCAAGTTAAAAGCAATAATGGTGTATGCTTTTTTACTAATTTTAGTCGGTAAATAAAGAATACTGTTAAGGAATAGGTGAATGACGTGGAAAGACAATTGGTTGAAACAATTAAAGCAAGTACAGAAATAATGTTTCATAATTTTTATGTAACGCTGATTACTTGTAATATGGGTTATATTTTATGCGATATGCCGATATGGAAGCATTGTTATCATACTCTGCATTCCTGTGACAAGTGGTTTATTAATCCAATGAAATATGAAGAACCGGATTTTCATGAGGAGGGACTGGACAGTCTGGATTATATGGGGAACAAGGCGTTATCAAAAGAAGAGCTCCTTGTATACTTAGAAACAGTTAAGTCGAAAATATTTGCTTATCTTGATGGCCTGAATGATGTAAATTTATATGAAAATCCTGAAAAATATAAGCATAATCGTCTTGAATGTATGATTGGTCAGATGAGACATTTTTATTGCCATTTAGGAAATATAAATGCGACAACTATCATTGAAACAAATAAATGGCCGAGAGTTGTCGGAATGAGCGGATTAGAACAAGGGCTTGATAAAAATAATTTGTACGAGGAGTAAATATGAGAAGAGAATTAGGTATTGCACGGTGCGGTCTTGCCTGCTGTTTATGTTCTGAAAATGATAAATGCATTGGATGCAATTCAGATGCCTGTCCTGATAAGGATTGGTGTGAAAACAGAAAGTGTACAATTGAAAAGGGTATATCCCATTGCTATGAATGTAATGAAGATTGTAAAAAGGGATTGCTTAATAAAATAAAGCCGTACGCCTTTACATTGTTTGCCAAAAGATATGGCGAAGAAAAGCTCCTTGACTGTCTTGAGGTAAATGAGAAAAATGGAATTATTTATCACCGTAACGGAATAAACGGTGACTATGATGATTTTAATAGTGTCGAAAAATTGATAGATTTTATCAAAACAGGTCAAAGATAATGAACGATTACATATGTAAAACAGCATCTGTTGATGACATGGAAGCAAAATGGAATTATGAAATAAAAAAGCATAAAAGTCTGAATTGGAAGCTATGGAAATCTGAAGCCATAGAGAGAGCAAAGCAGGGGCAGAGTATTGCCTATTACGGCATATTAAACGGTAAAATCATATGTGAGGCAACGGCTATGCTTGATAAAAATACAGTTCAGAATTATGATAAATTAGTGGACGATAAAACGGTTTATCTCTGTGCTTTCAGAACGATTGAAAAATATCAAAATAAGGGGTATTTTTCCAGACTGTTTGATTTTATGATTTGTGATTTGAAAGGCAGAGGCTATGAAAAAGTTACTTTGGGTGTTGAGCCGACAGAAGCAGAAAACCTGAAAATATATCAGCATTTAGGATTTAATGAATTTATAAAGTCAGCAAAAGAAACGTATCCTGACAGAACAGTTATTAACGTTAATTATTATGCAAGGGAATTATAATGAAGAGAGCAGAGCAGGCAAATCATATTTTATATGATTTAGGATTACTGAGTGAATTAAATAAATACGGCACACCGCATATTATCGGTAGTGTAAAAATGAATTTAATGGTTTGGAATGATTTGGATATTGATGTTGAAAATGATTTTATGTCATTGGATAAACTGCATAATCTTACGAAATCCATTTTAGATAATTTCAATCCGACTTGGTATGAAGCAAAAGAAGAAATTAATGAACAGGGAAATAAGGTTTGGTTTCAGGGCTTTGAATTTTATTTGGATAATGAACTCTGGAATATTGATATATGGTTTTTAGATAGAGATGAGATTAAAAATGCAGAAAATTATTGTGATGATATATTAGACAAGATTAAGAATAATGAACAATTAAAAACTGCAATTATTGATATCAAGAAGGAATTAATAAAAAGAGACTTGTATTCTTTCGATAAATTTACAAGCATGGATGTATATGATTCTGTAATTAATAAGGGAATTACTGATATTGATGATTTTATTGAAAGATATAATAAACTATAGGGGAATAGAGTATGTATAATTCAGAATTCTGTGAGGTTAGTTATAACAGTGAATATAATGTTGTATTTGTCAAATGGAAAAAGTTTTGCAAGATTGATGAGTATAGAGGTCCATTATTATATGCTTTAGAAATTATTAAAGAATATAATTGCAATTATGTTGCAGATACTCGCAATGGTTTTGAAGATGATCCTGAGGATACCATTTGGATTAAAAATCATTTTATTCCTAAAGCTGTTGAATGTGGTTGTAAAACAATTTACTTTATAATTGATAAAGATAATTCACTTGCCAATGAATTAAAAGGACAGGAAGAGGATTCCAAAGATAAAATTAAATTCGAGTATATTTATGCTTTGACCGATATAAAGGAAATGTGATATGAACAATTATGTAGTTATAGCAAGGTTTGATGATAAGGCGGACAAAAAACTAAATAAATTAAGAAAGTCATTTACAAATACAGGCTATTCAGTTCCTCAATGGCCTGTACATATTACAATCGCTGCTTATGAAAATATAGATGAAAAATCAATTTGCGACTGGACAGCGGATTTCTGCAAAAGTCATAATAGTGTTAATGTTAATTTGTGTTCTCTAGGTACATTTTCTCCAAATAAAAATAGCAATGTTTTATTTCTTGCTCCTGCATATTCAAAAACATTTGTTGATTTTTATTATAACTTTCATCAAAAGTATGAGAAATATTGTACAGGTATAGGCAGATATAATTCTATTAAAGATGACAGTCCATCAATACATTGTACTATTGCAGAAATTAATACGAATGATTTGCAAAATGCAATGAAATTAGTGTTTGATAATAATTGTTTTGGACAGGCAAAAATAACAGCATTAGAAGTATACACTTACCCTATGAAATTAATAAAAAGATTTGAGTTAAAAAACAAAGTATAGCTATGATTAAAGAAACAGGTTATTGTGGTAATCATTGTGAATATTGCTTTTTTAAAGAGTGTGATGGCTGCAGGAGTAAAAATCCAAGCTGTTTTTAGCAAATTTATTTGATGATAAAAAGCCCTAATGTTGTTTGCTGTAAGAACAAAAATATTTACGGCTGCTGGTTATGTGATAAATTAAATACTTGTGATACAGGCTTTTTCAGCTCAGGTGAAAATGATGCAAAGGCATATGCATTATACATAAAGAAATATGGTATTGAAAAATATACGAAAAGAATTTTGGAAATGATGAAAAAGGGATACGATTATCCGAAAGAATTTAAAAAGGTTAATGATGTTGATAAAATTTTAGAGATATTTGAACGTGAGGAATAAAATCACTATGAACAAAGCACAAATGTATGACACTGTCAGAAATCAGCTGGCGATAGACTATAATTGCAAGCCTGATGATTTCTTCAAGGAAGGAATTATCATTACAGAGGCGAAAAAGTCAGAGGGGAGAAGAAGTCTGCCATTCATTCATCCGAGATGCGAAATGATTACTATGGGGCATAGTGTAATTGTCAACGTGTCTAAGGATATCATGCCGTTTGTGAAAAGGAAACTGAACGGCAAATCCAAATATGATGCAATGAATATGCCTTTTGTTTATGGCTTATGCCATTATTACTTGCCTGATATTGACAAAGTCAATGCAGTTCATAATGATACATCCTATGAGTTCAGACTGTTGGAGCAGGCAGAAATACATAGCTATTATAAATATGAGGGTTTTAAAAATGCTTTGCAGTACAATGAGGACAGCCTGAATCCTGAAATATTGGGCATAGCAGTTTTTGATAAAGACGTGTTTATCGGAATTTGTTGTGCGGCAAAGGACAGTGAAAAGATGTGTCAGATTGGTGTTGATGTTTCAAGCGAGTATAGGAATCGGCACATTGCTGCCACAGCGGTAAAAATGCTTACGAAGGAATTGCTGGACAGGGGATTGATTCCGTATTATTTTACGGATAATACCAATTTGGCATCGCAGAGAACAGCGGCTGCAGCAGGGTATTTCCCTGCCTGGAATCATTCCTTTAAGTCGAGATTGCACGGAAAACCGTTTGTCTTTTTGAATTATATGAGGTTTTGATTGTTATGCTTGATATAAATAAATTGCCGAGTGCGATAAAAGACAAAATAGGTGAGCTGAATTATTCTGTCGATAAATTGGGGTGCTCAGGGGCGGATATTATATTTTTTGATGATATGGTGCTGAAGGTTGAAAAGACAAGCAGTCAGTCAAACAGGGAATATGATATTTTAAAATGGATTGACGGCAGGCTGTCTGTTCCTGAGGTGATTGAATTTGTGCAGGAAAATGGATATAACGATCTGTTGATGTCCAGGCTTTCCGGCAAAATGATTTGCAGTGAAGAGAATATGCGTAATCTTGATTTTGCAGCGGAAACATTGGCAAACGGATTGAAAAAGCTGTGGAGTTTGGATATAAGTCATTGCTCATACAGCAGCAGGTTAGATGAACGGCTTAAAGAGGCTAAGTATAATATAGATAATGGTTTGGTTGATGTGGATGATGCTGAGGAAGATACGTTTGGCGAAAACGGATTTGCTGATGTGGAGGCGTTATATACGTTTTTAGTGAACAACAAGCCGGAGGAAGATTTGGTATTTACGCACGGTGATTACTGTCTGCCGAATATATTTGTGGATGATAATGATATAAGCTTTTTGGATTTGGGCAAAGCAGGTATAGCGGACAGATGGCAGGATATTGCACTGTGCATACGCTCTTTGAAATATAATGTCTGCGATTTATATGGTGCAAGTGAAGAAGAATTTGAAAGACTGAAAGAAAAAATATATTCCATTTTAGGCATCGAGGAAGATAAAGAAAAGCTGAGATACTATATTCTGCTTGACGAATTGTTTTAATATCAGTAAGGAGTGAATATGGGAAACGAGTTTAGAGAGAAATTTGCGGGTTTCATTTCCGATTTTTCAGATCATAGGAATATGGTTTTATCAACTTCTTTTGAGGACAGAGTAACGTCGAGAATGATGTCAGTTATTCAGATTGACGGCTGCTTTTATTTTCAGGCGGATATTACGTCGAGAAAAGCAGAGCAAATTTTACGAAACAAAAATGTTTCGCTCTGCATTGATAATATTCAGATAGATGGAATTTGTGAAAGCATCGGCAGACCATTGGATAATGAAAAATTCTGTGCACTTTTTTCAAAGCAATTCAGCTTGGCATATCAGTTATATACAAGTCTTGAAAATGAAAGACTTTTTAGAATTGAGCCTGTCAGAATTCAAAAATGGTTTTATGAAAATGGCTTGCCGTATATTGAAATTTTTGATTGTGAAGAACATAAATATAAGAGAACAGCTTATGCTGTGCAAGAATAAATTATATTACATAAAGGAGAAGAATATGGGAAAGAGATTAAATGTTGTTGTGGAAAGATGTCCGAAAAATCATAAATGTCCTGCAATGGCAGTGTGCCCTGTCGGTGCAATCAGTCAGAGTGGATTCAATGCCCCTGTTGTGAATGAGGATAAATGCATTAAATGCGGCAAATGCTCTAATTTTTGCCCTAAAAAGGCATTGGTTTTGGAGTAATAAGGCTTTCTCTTGTGATGTTTATATGGAGAATACAAAATGGATATTACTAAAGAAGATATAATGATAAATAACACCAGGCAGAATATTTTAACCTTATACAGTGACAGAAATAATCCTGTTCTTCTGATTGTTCACGGCGGTCCCGGTTCCCCTGACAGACCATTGGTTTGTGAATACAACAGTGAGCTTGCTAATCACTTTACGGTTGTCTGCTGGGATCAGCGTGGTTCAGGTCTGAGCTATAGCAAGAAAAATAAGCGTGAACCGCTGACCATAGAGTTGATGCTTTCTGATTTGAAGGAGCTTGTTATTTATCTGACGGAGGAATACAAGCAGGATAAGATTTATATTGCAGGTCATTCATGGGGAGCTTATCTTGGGTTAAGATTTGTTGAAAAATATCCGCAGTATGTCAGATATTATATTGGAACAGGGCAGGGCATATCTTCGACTGAAGACGAAATTGACAAATATAATTTTGTTAAAGCACAGGCTGAAAAGGCAGATGATGATAAGATACTGCAAAAATTAGAGCACTTTGGCAAACCTGACGGAATGAGATATCAGCACGATACTGAAAATGCAAGAAAGACTGTCGGCAAGCTGATACACAAGTATGGCGGTTACATTCATCCGAAAAGCGGATTCAGTATGAATTTGTATTTGTCGTTATATCTTAAGCATTATGGAATAAATACGATTAAAGTATTAAAAGGAATCAATTATTCGGTAAGCCGGCTGACACCTATGGTTGAACTTGATAATTCAATATCAGAGATTAAATCACTCGATGTACCGATACTTTTTATTTTCGGTGAACAGGATTATATCTGCCCTGTGCCGACAGCTAAACGCTGGTTTGATAATCTTTCTGCACCAAAGAAAAAATTTGTTGTCATCCCTGATGCTGCTCATATGGTGAATTTTGAGCAAGCAGCCGCGTGGAATAATGAAATTATAAAAAATTGTATTTGGCAGAAGACGAGCCCCTGCCTACGGAATGCCAAGAACACTGTTTATAACAGTATAACAAAGTAAACCGCGAACAATCTGTTCGCGGTTTACTTTGTTATTTGATTAAGTTTTATTGCGTTTTACTTTTTCAAATCTTTCAATAACAAGCTTTGAAATTACACCGAGCAGGAGACCTGTTATCAGTCCTGCTACCAAAAGGACTGGCAGATAATAGGCTAAACGTGATGTGCCCATAACAATTGCGGCTACGATGATCTGACCGATGTTATGGCATATGCCGCCGAGCATGCTGACACCGATTACGGACAGCTTTGTTTTTCGGACAAGGTACATAACCAAAAAGCTGAGAATGCCTCCGCAAAGGCTGTATGCAATGCTGTAAACGTGGCCGAAGGTCAGACCGGCTAAGAATATTCGTATAATAGCGATTGCAAATGCTTCACCGGGTTTCATAAGATAAAGGGCAATTACCACAACAAGATTTGCAAGACCCAGCTTTACACCCGGTACAACGAAATCAAATGAGATAAGGCTCTCAAAATAGCTGAAGGTGAAAGCAAGTGCTACCATCATTCCAAAGAGGGCAATTTTCTTTGCTTTGTTGTTTTTCATAAAATTCCTCGTATTAATGAATGGGCGGATATGGAATCCGCCCTTAGCCAAACAAGAGTTGAACCTTATTTTGTTCGACTCTTGTTTGGCTACAGTAAGAAAATATTATAATAGAATTATGCAACAGCATCAATTTGTTCTGAATCATTTTCATTCACAACAGAAACAACTACCTTATGCGGAAGGCAGATAATGGATTCACCGTTTCTGCTAATCCTTTTCTGATTCGTACAAAGACCGTCAGGACAGTTTGCCTCAGTCATTTTAGCATAACCGTCTTTTATAATCAGTGTGTTTGTTCCGTTTCCGTCGGAGACGATTTCACGTGTTGTGTCGGTGTCGATAGGTAAGGTTTCCACAATTTTTCCGTCAACCTCAATCTGCACATACGCACCTGCATCGTTATTGACCCCATACAGGAAAAACAGTATAACACCGACGATTACGGCAACAACGGCAATCAGAATAAAATCTGCTTTTTTCATTATTCTGCTGTGTCCTCAGTGACAAAATTTTCAGCAACAAAGCTCTGTGCATTGTTTACACCGTCAACAACTGCCTGAGAAGAAATTGTTGAATTGGAAAGCACATCAATTGTTGAGCCTTTGGTTGTGCTTGTTGACAATACAACAGGGAGATATCTGCCTGTAAATTTATCCTTGAATTCAGGTGTTTCAATTCGTACGCCAAGATATTCTGTTTCCTCCTGATGAAGGATATCAATACCGCATACGAGTGTTCCGTCAGCAGAAATGATTGATGTCATTTCAATCGGAACCTCCTGATTATAGCCGATTGTTGTTAACTCAACAATATACGCTACAAGCTGGTTTGACGCATCATAAGCTTCCTGCACTGACTTTACATTATAGTCGGCAGTGTTCATTGATGAAATATCAACGTCCTTTGTTGATTCAATTGTAAAACCGATTTCCACAGGTTCATTATACTTTTTATTTGCCATATCATCAATTGCTTTTGAGCCGAAGATAACACCTGCACTGATTACAATCATAACAACAAGTGATATAACCCACTTAAATGATTTCGGATTAAAGTGCGCCTGCTTTTTCATAACAATTACCTCATTTATTTTTCAATATAATTTTCAAAGCCTGTGCTGAAATGCTTATTGTACTTTTTATCAACCCAGACTGCTTCAACATTGTTCATACTCTCAATTAATTTCTTTCCCTCATCAATAGGCATATTGAAAAGAGTCGTAGAGAGTGCATCACCCAGTGCGGAATCATCACATATTACGGAAACACTTGCCACATATTCGCTGGGCATAAGTGTTTCGGGATTAATAATATGGCAGTATTTTTTGCCGTCAACAGTGTAGTATCGCTGATAATCTCCGCTGGTAACTACTGATAAATCCGTGATTTTTACATTGACAAGATAGTCCTCTTTTGACAAATCAGGATTTTCAATTCCGATATTCCATAAGGTTTTGCCATCATCATTTTTAAAACCAAAGGTACAGATGTTTCCTCCGATACTGATTGCGGCAGAGGTCCAGAGATTTTCCTTAGCCCACTTGCTTATCTCGCGAACTGCATAGCCTTTGGCAATTGCACCCACGTCAAGCTTAAGCTGTGGGTCTTTAAAGTAGACTGTGCTGTTTTCCTTGTCAATTACAAGGTTTTCAAAGTCGGTATGCTGAGATGCCTTTTTCAGCTCATTCATATCAGGCAATGAAGCAGCCTCAGGATTATCTGTGCCCTGCTGACGATAATCATGCCATATGGATAATACCGAGCCATAGCATACATTCGTTAAGCCATTGCTTAATTCGTAAACATATCTGCAGTATTCCAGAAGATCAATGATTCTGCTGTCCACCTTAACAGGTCCGTCTTTAGCTTGTGTATTAAGAGTACAGAGATTCACAATATTATCATACGAGTTATATATATTATATAACTTATCATATTCCGCAAGTTTATTGTAGAACTGCTCATAGTGTTCATCAAATGCCTTTTCACTTGTGTCGTATGCAATGATATTGGAATATGTGTCGAATAAATCAAGAAAACCGGATTGATACCGCTGTTTTTTATTTGTGTTCAGGTCACCGCTGCAGGAGCAGCAGGCTGCAGCCATAATAAAGGCCAGAATAATACAAATATATTTTTTCATAACAATTAAATTATAACAGAAAACATATACACTTGCAATATAAAAGGGATAAAAACAACAGACAATAGAGAGAAATCCGAATGCTGCTTTCTATTGCCTAAGCAATTGAATTATTTATTATGCACAAATTATAAGCTGAAATACAGGAAATAAATATAAGTATTTGCCATATTTTCCTTGTAAAAGTGATTTTATACTGTTATAATATTTTTTAGGGGGTAATTCTTATGTCAGATAATGTGAGAACTTATACGTCGAAAGAACGTAATATGTATCTGCTGGGACTTGCAGGACAGAACATGATTTATAATATTATCGGTACCGGATTGTATTTTTATTTTCAGTCGGTAATATTTGTACCTGCGATGGCAATCAGTATATTTATGGCAGTGGCACGTGTTTGGGATGCGATTAATGATCCGATGATGGGTACAATTGTTGATAAGACAAATACCAAGTGGGGTAAGTGCAGACCGTATTTGTTATTTATTCCGCCTGTTATTCTGGTAATCACAATTTTAACCTTCTGTAACGGAATATACAGCTCATCAAATTCCAATTTGCAGAATGTACTTATTGTAGGCTGGGCAGCGGTTTCTTACATATTATGGGGAATGATTTATACGGTTGGTGATATTCCGCTGTGGGGAGTTACCTCAAGAATGACTGAGGTTGAAAAGGACCGTGCCTCCATTCTTTCATTAGCACGTATTGCAGCAGGACTCGGTGGCGGTGTTGTACTGCTTTCTATCACTCCTTTGTCACAGTTCGTGGGACAGAAGCTTGAGGGCGTTGCCGGTTCAACCGCTAAATCACAGCAGTATGGATTTATCATAGTGGCAGCTGTGCTTACCATTATCGGCTGCGGACTGTTTCAGCTTACAGGTATATTTGTACGTGAACGTGTACAGTCAGAAGACAGGAAATTAACCTTCAAGGATAATATCAGAATTATGTGGGGCAATAAGCCTTTCAGAAAGCAGCTGATAAGCGGTGTGCTGCGTTCACCGATTCAGATGCTGCTTTCCGTTGCAATGACGCTTATGTCCTATTATTACGGAAATTACTTCGGCGACTATATGCTGTATATGATTATACTCGGCGGCGGTATTTTCGGAGGTCAGTTTATAGCAATGGCATTGGTGCCTAAGCTGATGGAAAAATTTGAAAAGACCAAGCTGTTTATCGGCTCAACGATTATGGGTGCAATTCCCTTTGCACTGATTTATCCGATATATAAAATGGCACCGCAGGATCTTGATAAGCCGTTCTGGATTGCAGTATTGCTTGTTGTATTTACTCTTGCAGGTGCAGGTATGGGTGCACTCAATGTTCTTCAGTCAGTTATGATTGCTGATGCGGTTGATTATGAGGAGTATCATAAGGGCTTCCGTCCTGATGGTGTGTTCTTCTCAGGTCAGTCCTTTATTACCAAGCTTTCAGCAGGTATCAGCTCAATCATTCAGGGTATCGGATATTCCATTATCGGTTTCAGCGGTGATAATGTTAATGCTTGTAATGAGGCATTAAGAGCCGGTGCATCCTTCAAAGCGGATTATGCACCATATGCAGGAATGATGTTTTTCCTTTGCTCTATTCCTCCTGCAATCGGTCTGTTTCTTTCCGTTATACCGATTAAAAATTACGGTATGTCGGATGCAGAGCACCGTTCAATGCTGGATGCTTTGGTAAAAAGACGTAATGAAAATGCAGTTGAAGGTGAATCATCCGGAAAATCTTCCATTTCTTAATATAATTATTGACAGCAACAGGGGACGATTGTATCGTCCCCTGAATTTTATATTGTATTTATATCTGTTACAGTCAGTGTATCATTTTTTACTTTAAAATGAACATCGAAATTCATATACCTTACACCGTATATTCTGTCAGGCGTATTCTGATATGCAGGTCTTGGGTCGTGGCGGAGTATTCCGATAAGAGCAGTTTGCTTTTCCTTTGGTATTCTGTCAAGCAACTCCTGAGGGAAATCCACATTTAACGCATAATTCTTATACTCTTCGGCAAAGCCCTGCACCGCCTCAGGCACACAGTCTGTATATGTGATATATGGCTTGATATCGTATATCGGTGTGCCGTTCATCAGATCGACACCGCTGACGTAAATTATCGGACCGAGTGCCTTAGTGTATTCAACCCTTTCAAGCTTAACGCAGGACATACCAATCGGATTGGGACGGAAGGGGGAACGTGTTGCAAAAACGCCCTTTCTTTTTTCTCCGCCCAGTCGCGGCGGACGTACAGTAGGTGACCAGCTGTCACGCTTGTTCTCACTGAATTCCCATAAAAGCCAGAGGTGAGAAAATTCCTCAATACCGTTTAATGCTTCCTTTACTCTGAACTCAGGCTCGAATATGATTTTTCCTGTAAGCTCCTTTACAATTCCGCTTTGGCGTGGTATTCCGAACTTATCGGACATATCTGTTTGAATTTTTGCAATGATTTTCATATTATCTTATGATAAACTCCTTAACGACTCCGAGCACTTCTCTTAAATAAAAGGTAGGCTTGTCAAAATAGGTTGACGGTGAACTGATTTTGTGAACGTTGTCAAATCCGTTTTTCTTACAAATCATAGTTGCTCTCTTCAGATGATAGTCAGACGATACAACGGCAATATCCGTGCTGAGATTGTTTTCTTCAATGATCTGCTTTGAGAAAGCGATATTTTCACCTGTGTTTGTACTTTTATCCTCAAGATACAATCTGTCAGGGTCAATGCCTTTTTCAGTCAGTACATTGTACATACACTGCGCTTCACTGATATTTTCACCTCTGCCCTGTCCGCCTGACAATACGGCAACACTGTCCGGATGCTCAGTGAGGTAATCATAGGCGGTGCTGATTCGTCTATTCAGCGTATAGCTTGGCTTTTCACCGCGAACGGCACAGCCGAGTATGATTACTGTGCTTTCATTTTCTGCATTGGTTTTAGTTGACGTAACAATACTTCCTAGTGTCAGGGAAAAGCAAAGCAGTCCTATTGTAAAAAAAGTGAAAAAGGTGTTCAGCAGGATTTTGCCTTTTTTAGACTTATAATGCTTTTTGCAGAAGTCAATGATTTTATTAAGGAAAATTCCGACAAGGATTGCGATGAGTGAAAGGAAGGCACCAAGCACACTGCCGATATTGAAAATCACGCCGAATACAGGGCGTACAAACATAAACATATAGTAGCAGCCAAAGCCGATCAGTGCAAGGCGGAATACTGTTTTAACTATTTTTATCAGTGTTTTCATTTTCTATATCCTTTATCTTTTTATAGCATTTTACGATTGCGAATATAATAGCTGTGGTAATTGCAAGCATTACATATGGCATAAAATATCCCCAGCGTGAAAAATCAATAATTCTTGCAAGAAAGGTGAGGGGGAATATGGTTGAAATGGAAATCAATGCAAGCCCCTTTTTTGCTGCGAGTCGGAATATTTTCTTTTTTGAGTATTCAAGGTGCAGTCTGGTAATTCCGATAAAGAAGACAAGACCTCCTAAAATGGTTGAAAACAGTGAAACTGCTGCAAACATAATTTCCCAGTGGGTATAAAAAAGAATGGGGAATGCCCATATGCAGTAGATTTCCGTAACACTGCCGAGCAGTGCGGCGAATACACACATAAATAATGAGGCAATAAAGCATACTTTAAAATCGTTTAATAGCTTATCCGTTTTACTTGTATCTTTTTCAACGATTTTCACAATCGGCTCAGGCTTATTGCCTGTTAACAGTTCGTCGATTGTTATATCAAGTGCAGCTGAAATATTTGGTAAAAGGGTTATATCAGGGAAGCCGTCACCGTTTTCCCACTTTGAAACAGCTCGGTTGCTGACGTTGAGTATCTCAGCAAGCTGAATCTGGGTCAGTCCTTTTTCTTTTCTTTTGGAGTTGATTATTTTACCGGTCGTTTTTGCATCCATAATTTCTCCCCCTTTAGTTTCATTGTAGCAGATATGATGAAAAAACACAATGCACGGAAAAAAGAAGAATTCCACGAAGCGTGGAATACGCTGAAATTACGGCAAAAAAGCCTTGCAGAATTTTCTGCAAGGCTTTTTGAGTTTGCTATGATTTAATTTAACAGTCCTACCAATCCTACTCCGAGTCCACTGACTGCCATAAGGGCCGCGAGTATGATAGCAGTGATTTTAACCCATTTTCTGTTCATAATTTTCTCCTTTATTTCATCAGTGCGTCAGCATCTGCAAGCAGCTTATCTGCAATAAGCTGAGCCTGTTCTCTGTCCTTGCCGATCGCTGTGATGTATGCTTTGATTTTCGGCTCTGTGCCTGACGGACGAACAATAATCTTGTTGCCGTCTGTCAATGTGTAAGCAAGCACATTTGATTTAGGCAGCTCAATTTTTTTGGTGCCGCTGTCGGTAAGAGTTGTTGAAACGGATGTTTTGTAATCGTCAACAACCGTAACCTCCATACCGCCGAAGCTCTTTGGAGCATCAGCTCTGAGACCGTCCATAATAGCAGCCATTTTTTCCATACCTGATGCACCTTCAAAGGTATAGCTTGAAACCGTATTGAAATAATAGCCGAATTCATCGTAAATGCTGTCCATAACCTCAGCAAGACTCTTGCCCTGTGCCTTATAATACGCAGCCATTTCACAGATGAGCATAGAGGCTACAACTGCGTCCTTATCTCTTGCGTGTGTGCCTGCAAGGTAGCCGTAGGACTCTTCAAAGCCCATTACAAAATCATCAGCTCTTCCCTCAGTCTCAAGCTGCGTAATCAGCTCACCGATATACTTGAAGCCGGTCAGAAGATTTTTAAATGTGCAGTTGTATTTTTTTGCAATAACCTCAGCCAGGTCGGTTGAAACAAAGGATTTAACAGCAATGCTGTTTTCTGAAAGCAGACCCTTTTCCTTTTTCTGAGAGAGAAGATAGTTGAGCATCATTGCACCAACCTCGTTGCCGCTCATAAGCTTGTATCCGCCCTTGCCGTCCTTGACCGCAATACCTACACGGTCACAGTCAGGGTCAGTTGCAAGGAGCAAATCAGGCTGAATATCCTCTGCCATTTTCAGTGCACATTCAAATGCCTGCTTGATTTCAGGGTTGGGGAATGGACAGGTAGGGAAATTGCCGTCAGGCATTTCCTGCTCAGGTACAACGTAAACATCCTTAACGCCAATTCTGTCCAGAATTTTTCTTACAGGCTTGTTGCCTGTACCGTTCAGCGGTGTGTATATTACCTTAAGTCCTGCATCTGCAATTATGTCAGGGTTAACACATTGTTTAATAACCTCATCCAGGAATGCGTCAATAACCTCATCACCCATATATTCGATAAGGTCTTTTTCAACAGCCTCATCAAAATCCATTGTTTTAATGCCTGTGAAGTAGTCAACCTTTTTGATGAATTCATAGGTTTCATTTGCTTCCTCGTCAGTCATCTGATAGCCGTTTGCGTTGTAGCATTTGTAGCCATTGTACTTTGCAGGATTGTGTGATGCGGTAAGAATAATACCACTGGAGGTTTTGAAATATCTTATAGCAAAGGAAAGGCAAGGGGTTGGCTGTAATTCCCTGTAAAGATAAACCTTAATGCCGTTGGCAGCCAGTACCTTTGCAGCCTCAATTGAAAAATAGTCAGATTTAATACGTGAATCATAGCCGATTGCAATGGAAGGATTTTCAAAATGCTTATTAAGGAAATCTGCAAGTCCCTGTGTTGCCTGGCAGACAGTGTAGTAATTCATTCTGTTTGTGCCTGCACCGATAACACCTCTCAGACCTGCTGTGCCAAATTCAAGACAGCGGTAAAATCTGTCGAGTATTTCCTCTTCATTCCCTTTTATGCTTTCAAGCTCCTCTTTCAAATCAGGGTCAATAACAGCCTTTTCAAGCCATTCATTATATAATGCATTCATATCCATAAAAGACACGCCCTTCATAATTATTTTATAATATGCCTATATTTTAAACCTATTAAAATATATTGTCAATAATGACATTAACTGTTATAATGAAATCGGTGATGATTATGTATGCAAAAGTTAAAAGTCTTGGTATATTCGGACTGGATTCCTTCGGTGTAACCGTTGAATGTGATATCAGTCAGGGTTTGCCGCGTTTTGATGTGGTAGGCTTGCCGGATGCGGTTGTGAAGGAAAGCCGTGAGCGTGTGCGTGCATCCATTAAGAATTGTCACCTTGATTTCCCTGTTTCACGTATCACAGTGAATATTGCCCCTGCGGATATAAAAAAGGAGGGCTCACTTTACGATTTGCCTGTTTTTATTGCCATTCTTAAGGCGAGCAAGCAGCTGAACGGCGATGTGGGTGATTTTGCTTTTATCGGTGAGCTTTCTCTTGATGGTGAAATAAGACGTGTTAACGGTGTTCTGCCTATGCTCCTTAAAGCAAAGGAAAGCGGTATAAAAAGTGTGTTTATACCTTTCGATAATATGCTTGAGGGCAGTGTGCTGGAGGGTATAGAAGTTCTGCCTGTTAAAAATGTGTTTGAGGTAATGAAGCACATTTCAGGTGCTGAAAAAATTATACCCTGTTATAATGAAGAGCTTATTGAAACGCAAATGGAATACGGTGTTGATTTTTGTGATGTTAAGGGTCAGACAGAAGCAAAGCGTGCCCTTGAAATTGCAGCAGCAGGCGGACACAACTGTATTATGGTCGGTCCTCCCGGTGCAGGCAAATCCATGCTTGCTAAAAGAATACCTACTATTCTTCCTGATATGAGCTTTGATGAAAAGCTGGAAACGACTAAGATTTATTCAATTGCAGGAGCCATTCCCGAGGGTAAGGCAATTATTGACAACAGACCTTTCCGTTCTCCGCATCACACAGTATCGGCACAGGCACTTACAGGCGGCGGAATCACAATCCGTCCGGGAGAAATCAGTCTTGCACACAACGGTGTTATGTTTATGGATGAATTTCCGGAGTTTGACAGGCGGTGCAAGGAGTCACTCAGGCAGCCGCTTGAGGATGGTGTTGTCAGTATTTCAAGAACATCCGGTTCAGTTACATATCCGTCAAATATTATGATGGTTGCGGCAATGAATCCCTGTCCCTGCGGCTTTTACGGTCATCCGACAAAGCAGTGCAAATGCACACAGGCGGCAAGAAAAAGATATATGGATAAGGTTTCAGGTCCTGTACTGGACAGAATTGATATACATATTGAGGTTGCCCCTGTGGAATATGACCAGCTTTCCTGCAAGAATAATGAGGAAAGCTCGGCAGAAATAAAAAAGCGTGTTGACGCTGCAAGAGAAATTCAGAAGGAAAGATTCAAGGGCACAGGTGTTACCTGCAATGCCAAGATGACACCTAGAATGACAAAGGAATTCTGTGTTCTTACCGATGATGCAAACAGTCTTCTGAAAATGAGCTTTGAAAAGCTGGGGCTGTCTGCAAGAGCGTATGATAAAATACTTCGTATGGCAAGGACAATTGCAGATCTGGACGGCAGTGAGCTGATTGAGATAAATCATATTGCAGAGGCACTGCAGTATCGCTCCCTTGACAGAAAGTATTGGAATAACGAAAAAAATTAAGCGAAGGAGTTTTGTTTTATGGATATAAAAAAGACAATGGAAAATCTTGAGAAGAACGGAATAAAGCCTTACTTTGTTGAAACAAGGGAAGAGGTTGTTCCTCTTGTGAAAACACTGATTAACAAGGGAGAGAGCGTGTCAAACGGCGGCTCACAGTCACTTAAGGAGACAGGTGTATCAGAGCTTTTAGCCTGCGGTGATTATGATTTTATTGACAGAACAGGCCTTGAGGGTGAGGAGCTCAGACAGTCTTATATCCGTGCCTTTGGATGTGATACCTATTTCTGCTCATCCAATGCGGTGACGGAAAACGGCGAGCTTTATAATGTTGACGGAAATTCAAATCGTGTTGCCTGCATTGTGTACGGTCCGCGTCAGGTTATAATGGTAGTCGGTGTCAATAAAATTGTGAAGGATATCAACGAGGCGATTGTCCGTGTTAAGGAAAAGGCAGCACCGCCGAACACAAAGCGTCTTGCCTGCAAGACACCTTGCGAGGTTACTGGAAAATGCATTAGCCTGAGCAAGGAAAATCCATTTATGTGCGACGGTTGTGCAAGTCCTCAGCGTGTCTGCTGCAACTATGTTGTCTCTGCTAAGCAGCGCCATAAGGACAGAATTAAAGTTATATTTGTAAATGAAAGCTTAGGCTATTAAAAAGAGGGACGTGTTCACATTGAACATGTCCCTTTCATAATTAAAATAATTCTTTTTTCAGTTCTATTGCATCTGCCTCAGTGATTTCTCTGATTACTCTGCAGGGATTGCCTGCGGCAAAGGAGTTGTCAGGTATATCTCTGGTCACAACGCTTCCTGCACCGATAACACAGCCGTTTCCGATGGTTACACCGCCTGTTATGGTAACACAGCTTGCAATCCAGCAGTTGTCACCGATTGTGATTGGCTTGGCGTATTCATCATCATAAAGTGTTCCGTCAGCTTTTTTCTTTATATTTCTGTCCTGATATCTCAGAGGGTGAACAGGTGTCATAATGGATACATTAGGGCCGATAAGCACATTGTCACCTATTTTTACCGGGCACACATCAAGGACAGTAAAATTGAAATTGGCATAAAAATTTTTGCCCAGTGATGTGAACACACCGTAGTCAAACTGAATCGGTCCCTGAATATATACGCCTTCTTTACGATTGGGTATCAGCTTGTCCAGTATATCCTCTCGCTTTTCCTCCTCGTCTTCAAAAGTATCATTATACATTTTTGAAAGCTTGTGAGCCTGCAGTCTGAGCTTAGAAAGCTCTTCATCACTTGGATCATAAATTTTACCGGCAAGCATTTTTTCTTTCTCAGTCATAAAAAATCCTCCTTTGGATTATCTGCTCAGCATTTCTATTGCTTCAACTTCATCTTTTGCAAAAAATATATTTTTACCGTTATTGCTTTCATATATAAAGTCCTTTAATGGTTTACTTGTATATTTTGAATAATCTCCGTATATAGCAAATTTAGTCTGATAATTTACAAATTTCTGCAGAATTTCCCCAGCTAATCCTTTGCTTAATATAAAGAAATCTTCTACGATTGCATCTTTATTTAATGCTATTTTATTGCAGTTTGTTTCATATTTTACAGTCATGATGAAATCTATTGCTGACTGAACATCTTTTATTATTATTTCATTACTTTTTATAACTGCTATATCTTTTATAACTTTAGTTTCCATTTTTCCTCCTTGAAATTATAGTTGGATGTTTTTTCATTCATCCAAAGTCAATTTAACCGTACTGCTTGAGCTTCCGCAGGCAAGATAAATTATTTTGCAATTTTGTGTATGGATTTGAACCCTTTAATTCTTAAAGACAAATTGGAATTTGTTGATTCGTTTTAAGATATGTTATTGACATTTTGTAGGGCAGGGGCTTGTCTCCTGCCGAATATGATTTTTATATTACGGTGAGAGCAAATCTGCGATTCGGCAGACCCTTTTGTCACTTCGTGACATTTCCCCTAATAGGGGAATAACCCTCACCCTACGATTGCACAATGAACATAATTGATAATTCAAATTACTATTTATCGTAATAGCTCATATCTTTAAGCAATCGTAATAGTTCATCTTTTGATTCTATTTTACAAGCACCATAAACAAACGTATTATTCTTGAAACTTTTTATATAAAAGAAATTGTTATCTTCAGCAGCTAAATAGTATTTATCTGAAATAACATAGGTCTTTGCAGGCAAAGATGCAGAATCATATAACAATTGAGCATTGTTACTTGTGTTCAGTGTACAATAATCAATTCGTATATTTTCTGTATTAACTGAATATGCTTGTTCAATAATTGATCCCATACCAAATTCAGTTTGTAATCTTCCTAGAGAGTTCTCAGCTGTATATCCGTCAGTTTCCATTATTTGAACGAACTCATTAACATTAATGTTCTTTTGTGCAAATGGCTGATAGTACATCAAAACTAATCCTAATAAAAAGAATCCTATTGGAATTAGAAGTTTTAAATATGATTTAGGATTTATTCTTTCTTTCGGACCGTGATAATATGGCTTATCTTCTGAAACAACCGACCATATGAATCGATTTTTCCATATAACTATTGTAAAAAATATGCCCGAAACAACCAATATAACACTAAATATTAAAACAATAATGAACCTTTCCGTATCAGGTACAGTGACAGCAGTTGAATCTGCCGGATTATCCGGATTGTATTTTATCTCAATTCTGTTTCCAACTTGATTTGGATAATATGACCTTGTCTCTCCTTTATATGAAATATCCTCCACTATATATTCATAGCTTATAACATATATTGTTCTGTTTGAATGATGTGCACCGCTCGATTCATAGCTGTTCATATCAACAACTGCAGCTTGAGTGGATGGCCATTTTGTATTATCACACTCTTCTGCATATTGGTATGTTATATATCCGCCTAATAACAATCCGACTATAATACAGATTATTGGAAAAAGAATTTTTGAATATAAGTTCTTTTTATTCACTCTTATACCTCGTGTTAAAATCACTTTCTATTTATCTACGGTTTAATTATATCATACACAAATAAACATATCAATTCATAATAGCACACTTGCATATGGCAAAGAAATATTTCATTAAATTGAATTATTCAATGCGGAATAAACAATTGTTTTCTTACAAGGAGAAGCATTATAAAATTCATTATTCATCATACATTCTTTATTAAAAAAATCCGTCCTCTTACGAGAACGGATTTATATTTTGGCGGAGTGGGTGGGATTTGAACCCACGGGTGATTGCTCACACGATGGATTTCGAGTCCATGCCGTTATGACCTCTTCGGTACCACTCCATTTCATTATTGTGCTGATAATTTTAACATTTAACATTCGTTTTGTCAATGTGTTGAAAGTAAGTATATTTTATGATAGAATAATTCTATTACAAATTATGGAGAAAAATATGGTTGCAATTATTGATTATGGTGCCGGTAATCTTTCAAGCGTGAAAAAGGCTCTGGATTATCTCGGCACTGAAAGTGAAATTACGCAGGACAGGGACAAAATTATGTCCGCCTCTCATATCATTCTTCCAGGTGTTGGCTCGTTCGGTGATGCAATGCACGCTATGGAGGAAAGGGGACTGGTTGATACTGTTAAAGAAGCGGCTTTGAGCGGAAAGCCGTTTCTCGGTATTTGTCTCGGACTCCAGCTTTTATTTGAAAGCAGTGCGGAATGTAAAGGCGTTAAGGGATTAGGTCTGCTCAAAGGCGAAATTGCAGAAATACCTCGTGACAACGGACTGAAGGTTCCTCATATGGGCTGGAATTCCATTAAGCTAAATCAGAAAAACGGTATCTTTGACGGTGTTGAAGAGGACAGCTATTTTTATTTTGTACATTCCTTTTATCTTAAAAATGCCGATGCAGACGTTGTGGCGGCAACAACTGAATATGGTGTAGAAATTGAATGTGCGGTGCAGAAGGGCAACCTATGTGCCACGCAGTTCCACCCTGAGAAAAGCAGTAAAGTCGGACTGAAAGTCCTTGAAAACTTTTTGAGAATGGGGGAATGAGTGTATGTACGCAAAGAGAATTATACCTTGTCTTGATGTAAAAAACGGACGAGTTGTCAAAGGTGTGTCCTTTGTTGATTTAAGAGATGCAGGCGATCCTGTTGAATGTGCGGCAGCATATGATGAGCAGGGTGCGGATGAGCTTGTTCTGTTGGATATTACTGCCACTCACGAGGGCAGAAGTACAATGGTAGATATTGTAAGACGAGTTGCAGAAACTGTGTTTATTCCTTTCACGGTAGGCGGCGGAATCAAAACCGTTGATGATTTTAAGGAGCTGCTGCGTGCCGGTGCGGATAAAATTTCCGTTAATTCAGCTGCCGTGAGAAATCCTGATTTGATAAACGAAGCATCCTATAAATTCGGTGCACAGTGTGTTGTATGTGCCATTGATGCCAAAAAAACGGATAACGGCGGCTGGGAAGTTTATCTTAACGGCGGACGTATTCCTACAGGTATAGATGCTGTGAAATGGGCAGTCGAAGCACAGCAGAGAGGTGCAGGTGAAATACTCCTTACCTCAATGGACTGTGACGGACAGAAAACAGGGTACGATATTGAGCTCACACGTGCTGTGAGTGAAAAGGTAGGTATACCTGTTATTGCCTCCGGAGGGGCAGGAAAGGCTGAGCATTTTTACGATGCATTCACAACAGGAAAGGCTGACGCAGTTTTGGCGGCAAGCTTGTTCCATTTCAACGAACTGCCTGTGCCTGAGCTGAAAAAGTATCTGAATGAGAATAATATTCCTGTAAGAATATAATATGTTTTTTAGATAAATAAAGATTGACGGCTTAACAAGTTTATATGATAACAAAAAAAACCGCGAATTCATTCGCGGTTTTTTGTCGTATAAATTATGTGTATCAAAATACAATGCCTGATAAATGAATCGTTATTCCTCTAGAAAAGCCTGATATCCATTTGTTTTATCGCCACTGATTGTAATAAAATAAGATTCACCATAATGTGCATTTAAATCAATCGGTGTTTCTATGACTTTTGTGTATTCTTCCGGATATATATTATCATAATTTGGATCTACATATTCTGTTATAATCGTAAATTTTATTGTTAAATCCTCTATATCAGATAAATTATTAAAATCCTGCTGTTTATTCAAAGGTTGAATGATGATATCATTGTGATTTATTAATGATTTATCAGCATTGGATATGCCTCCGCTGAATTCATTTTCACCTACACTGTAATCATAAACAATCAAACCAACATCTTCTTTGGTATCTAATGTTATTTGCAATGCGATTTCGTCATCCGCAGGAGTATAAGTTTTACTGCAACCATACAAAGTAAAGGAGACAATAAATACTGCAGCAATAACAACAGCGATGATTTTTCTTGCTTTTTTCTGATTCATAATTTTACTCTTTTCTATTGGAGCTTATTCGATTGGGGTGAGGTTTTTGAGGCTTACGTCCATAATCGGTGCAGAATGTGTGAGTGCACCGCAGGATACAAAATCAACACCGATTTCGGCAATTTCCTTAAGTCTTGCTTTTGTAACATTTCCTGAGCACTCAGTTTGTGCCTTGCCGTCAATCATTTCAACAGCTTTGCGCATGGTATCGTTATCCATATTATCAAGCATAATGATATCAGCACCTGCGTCGAGAGCCTCTTTTACCTGCTCAAGTGTTTCGGTTTCAATTTCTATTTTGCGGACAAATGGTGCATAAGCCTTAGCCATTTGAATGGCTTTTGTTATGGAACCGGCTGCACCGATATGATTGTCCTTTAAAAGCACACCGTCGGAAAGGTTGTACCTGTGGTTTGTTGCACCGCCGACAGTAACTGCATATTTTTCAAACGGACGCATATTAGGAGTAGTTTTTCTTGTATCAAGCAGTGTGGTTGAATAGCCCTCAAGCTCGTCCATATATTCTCTTGTGAGTGTTGCAATACCGCTCATTCTCTGAAGGTAGTTAAGCCCTGTTCTTTCTCCGCTTAAGATAGCCTTGATGTCACCGTAAATGACACCGAGAAGCTCCCCCTTATGTACTCTGTCTCCGTCTTTAAAATTTGCTTCAAAACGGCTTGTGCTGTCAATAAGCTCAAAGGTGCGCTTAAAAATATCAAGGCCGCAGATGATACCGTCCTGCTTGCAGATGAGGTCAGCCTTGCCCTGCTTGTCCTCAGGCATTACGGCATTTGTGGAAACGTCTTCTGAGGTGATGTCCTCTTTAAGTGTGTTGAGAATATAATCATCAACATTAATTTTCATTGTTACACCATTTATCATAAAATTCAGGATCCTTTCCTTGTATTTCATTCATAATCAGAGTTTTGAATTCCTTTTCCCTGCTTTTTTTATCAGGGTAGGATTTTAAATCAATATCAGGCAAATCAAGCTCTTTTTTATCCGTGCTCTCAGCAATGAGAATTGCCGCACGCTTTGCAAAAACAAGACTTTCAAGAAGCGAGTTTGATGCAAGCCTGTTCCTGCCGTGTACACCGTTGCAGGCAGTTTCACCTACAGCATAAAGATGCTCCATAGTGGTTTTTCCGTTGATATCGGTTTTAACTCCGCCCATCATATAATGCTGTGCAGGTGTTACAGGGACTTTATCCTTTGTGATATCATAGCCCTCGTCTATGCAGGCATCATAGATATTCGGAAATCTTTTTGCCGCCTCTTCACTGCTCATTGTCGGAAGGGTTATGTAAACATGGTCCGTGCCGAACTTAGCCATTTCATCAACGATTGCATTTGTTACAACATCTCTCGGCTGAAGCTCATCTGTAAACCTTTCACCGTTTTCGTTGAGGAGTATTGCACCCTCACCGCGAACGCTTTCACTAATCAGAAAACGTCTGCCCTTTTTCTTGCTGTAAAGGGTTGTTGGGTGAATCTGAATATAGTTCATATCCTGCAGCTCCACGCCATGTTTAAGTGCAAGAGCAAAGGAGTCGCCTGTGATATGAGGGAAGTTGGTTGAATTTAGGAAGAGACCGCCGATACCGCCTGTTGCCAGGATGATATCATCAGCGATGATTGCACCCATTTCACCGTATTCGTCCTCACATACAATTCCGTAGCAGGTGTTGTTTTTCTCAATGAAATCAATCATTGTGGTTTGTGTAACGAAGGTTATGTTTTCCCTTTTCTTGGCAATCCTAAGCAGAGTTGCCGTGATTTCCTTACCTGTTTCGTCCTTGTGGTGAAGAATTCTGTTTCGTCTGTGTGCCCCCTCACGAGTGTAATCAAAGTCACCGTCGTCGTCGGTGTCGAACTTAACTCCAAGCTCAACGAGTGTGCCGATGACCTCTGTTGACTGTTCAATCATTACACGCACGGATTCAGGGTTGTTTTCGTAATGACCTGCTTTCATTGTGTCCTCAAAATAGCAGTTGAAGTCATTAACATCCTTCAGAACACAGACACCGCCCTGTGCCAGGTAGGAGTCACATTCCTTAAGATCCTCTTTTGTTATAACAAGTATTTCTTTGTCAGCAGGCAGACAAAGTGCTGCAAATAATCCTGCAACACCGCTGCCGACAATTACGACATCTGTTTTAATAAAATCTTTTATTTCCATAATCAATTCAGTTTAAAAATATTCTCCTATTTGTATTGAATTAATCGTATCTATTTTAAGTTATACTTATTTTAGTATATAATTTTTATATACACTTGTCAAGATTGATTAAGTATATATCTTATGATAAAATGAAATATATACTATAGTATCAGGAGTGGCTTATGAACGTTTTTGATTTTGACAATACAATTTATGACGGCGAAACGCTCGTTGACTTTATTGTGTACTATATAAAAACAGACCCTAAAATATGGAAGTATGTCCCCAAGCTTCTTTACATATATTTTAAGGATACTCTGCATCTTTTTACGGTTGCAGAGGCTCTTCAGGCTTATGCAGGTTTTCTTGAGGGATATTATGTGAAAAAGATAGATACGGCAGAGGAAGATGTAAAAAAGTTCTGGGACAAAAATGAGCATAAAATCAAGCCCTGGTACGAAAAGGTAAGACGTGATGATGATATTGTCGTTTCAGGCACAACAGATTTCATACTGGATGAAATTATGAAGCGGATGGGAATTAAGAACTATGTGGGCTCATCCATTGACAGAAACACAGGTAAATTCAAAAGGCTGTGCTTTTTAGAGAATAAGGTCAAGATTTTCAGAGAGCTGTATCCGGATGCACATATTGATAATTTTTATACGGATTCCATGAATGATAAGGCGATGATGGATATTGCCGATCACGTGTTTTTTGTCACAGGGGACAAAATAGAACAGATTAAATAGGAGTGCCAAATGACCAAGCTGACCTTTATTGCAGATACACACCATTACAGCAAAACGCTTGGAACGACAGGCAGACAGTATTTTCTGCGTGCAGGCTCTGACCAGAAATGCCTTGCCGAAACGGATGAAATTATTGATGCAGCTTTTGAAAAAATAGCTGCTTCGGATACAGATGCCGTTTTGATTGCAGGGGATGTTACAAATAATGGTGAAATGATATCACATCTTGAATTCCGTGAAAAGCTGTATAAGCTGAAAGAGAAGAAAAAGGTGTACTTGATTACTGCTACACACGACTGGTGCTGCGACGGTAATCCAAGACGTTTTAACGGCAACAGGGTAACCCACGATGTTGAGGTGATGCCCAGTGACAGACTCCCTGAATTTTACAAGGATTTCGGTCCTGATGCGTCCATAAGCAAGTTTATTACGCATATCGGCACTTGTTCGTATGTGGTGCAGCTTTCTGACAATGTAAGACTGCTGGCACTTAACGACGACAAGAACGAAAATAATCACGCAGGCTTTACGGAAGAGCATTTTTGCTGGATTGAAAAGCAGATCAAGCAGGCATATGAGGATAACTGTCTTATAATAGGTATGGAGCATCATCTGCTGACACCGCACATCAGTCCGCTTATAACCGGCGGTGGAACCTGTGTTGCAGACAGGGAATATGTTGCCGCTCGTCTTGCTGATGCAGGATTAAGATATATGTTTGTGGGGCATTCGCATATTCAGAGCACCACTGATTTCAAATCACAAAAGGGAAATGTGATTACGGAGGTAAATGTCGGAGCGCTGGTTGGATACCCTGCACCGATTGTAAACGTCACTGTCAATGATAACAATACATTATCCTATGAGGTGGAGCATCTTGAATACTTTAACAAAAATGGTGAAAAAATTGATGCACAGGAATTTTTGAAAAATCATACACTTGCACTTACGCACAGACTGCTTGATTCACCAAGCAGGCAGGAGCTTGCCGACAGATTGACTGCTCTTCAGCTTGACGGAGACAGAATTTCAAAATTTTCAAAAATTATGATTCCTGTGTTCAGATTTATAAAAACTGCAGACGTTGAAAAATTGTATAAAAAATTAAAGCTTTTCGGACCGGCGAAATCCGTTGACAAGGCACTTGTTAAAAAATTCAAAAATAAAAGGCTCCTTGAATTCGCGGATGAAATTATGCTTTCTGCTTTTGACGGAAGTATTAAGAAATACAGCAGAGAAGATGATTACTATAAGCTTGCTATGTCGGTAGTATCCATACCAAGTAAAGTTCTGAAAAATAATAACGATATGAAAAAGCTTATTTTTGCTGTTGATGCAATACTGACAGGAGGAAAATTTAACAATCAGAAGGATACCATATAATCAGATAAATAAATTCATGCAAAACAGGCATAATACACTTGACATTTCTATTACAGTGTGTTACTCTTTTGTTACCATTTAAACATACTATATTTTGGAAAGAAAACGAAAATGAAAATTAAATCACAACATATTGTATTAAAAACAAGCAAAACCTATTGACTTTATACAATTTAAAGTGGTTACATTTTGGATAAAATGTTATATATATGATTTATTTTGATGGTGTCTTTTGTTATAATAGCGTATGCATATTTGATTATGAATTACAAACATTATTATCGTGTATTTATATAAAATTCAGAAACCTGCGAGAGAGGTGGACTGTACTTGGAAAACTTTATAATAAGCGGTGGTCACGAGCTCTTCGGTGAAGTGAACATCAGCGGTGCTAAAAATGCCGCTGTTGCAATTATTCCGGCAGCGCTTCTTTGTGACGATGTTGTCCGCATTGAAAATATTCCCAATATCAGTGATGTAAGTCTTATCATTCAGATTCTTGACCGTATGGGTGCAGGAGTCAAAATGATTAATAAAAATACAATTGAAATTGATTCACGTTCCGTAACCTGTCAGGCTGTACCATATGAGCTTGCTTCTCATTTCAGAGCAAGCTATTATCTTATCGGTATTATGCTCGGAAGATTTAAAAAGGCAGAGGTGGCAATGCCGGGCGGCTGTGATTTTGGTGTGCGACCGATTGATTTGCACATCAAAGGCTTTCAGATGCTTGGTGCAAAGGTAGAGACTGTGAATGGTATGGTGTGTGCTGATGCAGATAAGCTGGTTGGTGCTTCCATATATATGGACAATGTGTCTGTCGGTGCAACAATGAATGTTATGCTGGCGGCTGTTTTGGCACGCGGTCTTACAATTATTGAAAACGCAGCAAAGGAGCCGCACATTGTAGATCTGGCGAACTTCCTTAATTCGATGGGAGCAGATGTTCGCGGTGCCGGTACCGATGTAATAAAGATTCGCGGTGTTGAAAAGCTTCACGGCTGTACCTATTCTATAATTCCTGATCAGATTGAAGCAGGAACATATATGGTTGCTGCTGCTACCTGCGGCGGTGATGTTCTTGTTAAAAATGTTATACCAAAGCATCTCGAATCCATAAGTGCAAAGCTTGAGGAGGCAGGTGCCGAAATCATAGAATACGATGACGCAGTGCGTGTAACACGCTTTAAGCCGCTTACAAAATGCAATGTTAAAACTATGCCGCATCCGGGCTTTCCAACCGATATGCAGCCGCAGATGGCAGTGCTTTTGTCCGTTGCAAACGGTACAAGCATATTGTCTGAAAGTGTGTGGGACAACCGTTTTCAGTATGTGGGTCAGCTGCTCAGAATGGGTGCTGATATTCAGGTTGACGGTAAGATTGCCGTTATTGAAGGCGTTAAGGGATTAACAGGTGTTAATGTTAAGGCTACTGACCTTCGTGCAGGTGCTGCAATGATTATTGCAGGACTCACAGCAAATGGCGAAACAACGGTTGAGGATATTCAGTATATTGATCGCGGATATGAGGATGTTGTGGAAAAATTCAGCAATCTTGGTGCGGACATCAGACGAGTAGAGGTTGTTGAGGCTGATGCTGTTTCTGACGCAGGATAAAGGATATGAATATTTAGTAGGGGAGGGTCTCTGTACCCTCCCGTTCATTTTAGACAATTATTTTATTTGAGTTAATGGAGAAGAATATGGCAAAGGTATGCCAGCTGTTTTCAGGCAGCAGCGGTAATTCAATATTGATTTCCTCAAAGGGGCACAATATTCTTGTTGATATCGGCGTGTCTGCTAAAAAATGTGAAAATGCACTTCTTGATATCGGCATAAGTCCTGACAGTATTGATGCTGTTTTCGTTACACATGAGCATAGCGACCACAGCAAGGGAATAAGAGTCTTTTCTGCAAGGCATAAGGTTCCGGTTTTTGCACCGCGTGCCTGTATTGAGGATATGATGTCATCAGGTGCTCTTAATGAAAAGGTTGCAGCAGATACAATTGATTACCATATGGAGCTTGGCGGAATTGAGGTTGTAACGTTTAAACAGAGCCACGACAGTGTGGACTGTATCGGCTACAGATTTAATCTGCCTGACGGACGGAGTGTGTCCGTATGTACGGATACAGGCTACATAACTGACAATGCAAGACAGATACTTACAGGAACGGATTTGATTTTCATTGAATCGAATCACGAAACCTCAATGGTGGAGACAGGTCCGTACCCTTATTATCTGAAACAGAGAATCTTAGGTGCTGAGGGTCACCTTTCAAATTTTGCCTGTGGTGAATACATAAAGGAGTTGGCACAGAGCGGCACAACAAGGTTTGTGCTATCTCATCTCAGCAGGGAAAATAATATGCCGCACATTGCACGTCAGACGGCATTGGCGGCACTTGATGAAATCGGATTTGAGGAGAATAAGGATTTCAGGCTTTATGTGTCTGAGCCTGAAAATTCAAGCGGAGCGATCGTATTATGATGAATGTTACTGTGATTGCTGTGGGAAAACTGAAGGAAAGCTTTCTGCGTGATGGCTGTGCCGAATATGTGAAACGGCTGGGAGCGTATGCAAAAGTAAATATAATTGAAATCAATGAGGAGCGCTGCTCAGATAATCCGTCGGACGGTGAGATACAGAATGTAATAAAAAAAGAGGGAGAGCGGATTTTAAAGAAAATTCCTAAGGGTGCTGCCGTAATTCCTCTTTGCATTGAGGGCAGGGAATACGATAGCCGTGACTTTTCCGCACTGCTGGAAAGCATAGCCCTTAACAGCTCGCATATATGCTTTGTTATCGGCGGCTCCTTCGGACTTGATGCTGAGGTTAAGGCAAAGGGAAAGGTTAAATTATCCTTCGGAAAAATGACCCTGCCGCACCAGCTTGCAAGAATGGTGCTGTTGGAACAGGTTTACCGTGCTTTTTCCATATCAAACAATTCAAAATATCATAAATAAAAAAACACAGTGGTTTTGAACAATGTCAACACCACTGTGTTTTATTTTTATGATTAATACATTGCGCCGATTAATGCACCCCAGAACACTACCACAAAGATAACTGCGATTACCCATAAGACAATCGGTAAAACAATTCCGACTGTGCAAAGATTTTTTGCTTTCTTCCTCTTCAGCTCCGTTTCATATCTGAGCTGGTTTGACAAGGGTACTTCGTTTAATTTGCTGATTCCGATACAACCGAAAACAATGCCGAGAATAGGAATAAACAGACCTGCGATAATCGCAATAATTCCCATTGTTTGTGCTTCCTCAATTTTTGAACTGATCATATACTCAAATGCCTGAGGAGAAAACGGCTGGTTATATGGATTGTTGTATTGGCTGTTGTACTGATTATACTGCGCGTTCGGCTGCTGATAGGTTTGCTGTGTATTCTGATTGTCAGAGCCAAAGGGCTGCTGGGTATAAGTCTGGTTAACAGGCTCACCGCAATGCTCGCAATAATAAACTCCGTCAGGAATAAACTGACCGCATTTGTTACAAATCATATTCATCTCTCTTTTCATATTTATTAATTCTATTCTATCAAATGAAAGGTTTATAGTCAATATAGCAAAAAGCTGAATAATCAAAAGGAAAAATTTTTATTTGATTGCTTTTTTAGGAAAATATAGTATTTTGACAGCATAAATCGTCCTGTACGCTCCATTGGTGCAGGGTGATTTTTTGTTCTGCAAAATTTATCGGACAGGAAATAAGGTTAAGCAAGTGAGATAAATCCGAATAGGACTAAACTTAATTTTATTTTCTGAAGGGAGGATGAAATGTCTGGAAGAAAAAAGGTTACGCAGAAAAAGGTGATTGACGGCTTAAGCCGTTTAGCTTTCGGTGATATTCAGGATTCGGTAAAGCTCCTTTTTGAGTCAGAGGAAAATATACTTGCTTCTCTGCCGACGCTTGATTTGTTTAATATCAGTGAAATAAAACGTCAGAAGGGCGGAGGCATGGAAATCAAATTTTTTGACAGAATCAAGGCACTTGAAAAGCTGAGAGAAATCATCGGTGCTGATGAAAAGCACACGGCAGTTTCATTTTATGAGGCGCTGGAGAAAAGTGCAGGCAGTATCAGGGAGGGGTATAAGGAAGAGAATTATGACTAAGTTTATACCCTTTTCACCAAAACAGCTTTTGGTACTGAACTGGTGGTGCCGGAGCAGCAGCCTGAAGGACAGAAACGGAATCATCTGTGACGGTGCGGTAAGAAGCGGAAAGACACTCTGTATGAGTATATCGTTTATATGCTGGGCTTTTTACACATTCAGCAATACGTCTTTTGCACTTTGTGGAAAGACGATTGCTTCACTGAGACGGAATGTTGTAACACCGCTTTTGCCGGTACTTTCGGATTTAGGCTTTAAATGCGATTTTAAGATAAGCAGAAATTATATTGAAATCGCAAAGGGAGATAACGTGAACAGATTTTATCTTTTCGGCGGAAGAGATGAATCCTCTGCATCCCTTATACAGGGAATGACACTTGGAGGCGTGCTGTTGGATGAGGTGGCACTGATGCCTCGCTCCTTTGTGGAGCAGGCACTGGCAAGATGCTCCCTTGAAAATGCCAGATATTTTTTCAATTGCAATCCCGAGCATCCTTACCACTGGTTCTATATAAACTGGATAAAAAAGCATAAAGAGAAAAATATGCTTTATGTTCACTTTACAATGAATGACAATCCGTCCCTGTCGGACGCAGTGAAGAGCCGATATAAAAGCCTTTACTCAGGTGCATTTTATGAACGCTTTATCGAGGGCAAGTGGGTGACTGCCGACGGTCTTGTTTATCCTATGTTCAATCATAGCGTTCATATCAGGCAGTGCGAAACGCCGATCAGTGAATATTACCTTTCGTGCGATTACGGAACGGTTAATCCTTTCTCATTAGGCTTATGGGGAAAGGGCGGTGACGGCTGGTACAGACTTGATGAGTATTACCACTCAAGCAGGGACAAGGGAATTCAGCTGACGGATGAGGAATACTATCAGGAATTGCTCAGGCTGGCAGGTGACAGAGAAATCAAGGCACTGATTATTGATCCGTCGGCAGCATCGTTTATTCAAACAGTAAAGCGTAATAACAGGTACAGAGTGATCAAGGCGGATAATGATGTTCTGAAAGGAATCAATCAGGTGTGTCAGGCACTGAAGAATAATGAAATATTTATTTCACCTCACTGTACGGATACGATAAGAGAATTTTCTCTCTATCAGTGGGACAACGGTATAAAAAAGGATGCACCGAAAAAAGAAAATGATCATGCAATGGACGATATAAGATATTTTGTTTCAACTGTACTTAAGGCACAGGAGGAAACAAATGAGTTTATATCCTTTGCAATAGAAAGGAAATGAGACATTGGGCTTATTGAATTTTAGAAAGAAAAAAGGAAATACACTTTCTGCTTCGTCTGTTCAGACCTCGCCGAGAGTGAGGCATCCTTATTATCAGCTCTCATCCTATATGCCGTTGAACGGTGAATCACGCGTCTATGCGGCAGTGCGTGATGCCGTGCCGATTATTGATGCGGCACTCAACAAAATTGTAAGGCTTGCAGAGGGCTTTCACTTTGAAACAGGAAATGAAACGCTCGATGCCAGAATGAACAGCTATTTTAATATGATAAATGTGGGCGGTAATCAGAAAGGTATTGCTGCGTTTGTGTCAAATTATCTGAATCAGCTTCTGACCTTCGGCACAGCCGTCGGTGAAATCGTAATCGGTGACGGCGGAATATATGCCCTTTACAATAGCGAGCTGTCAGAGCTGGAGCTTAAAAGAGCGGATAACGGAATTGATGTGGATTTTTTTATCAGCAATGAAAAAGTATCAAATCCGTCCTTAGTGCTTTATTCCGTGCTCAATCCAAAACCAGGAAATCTTTGCGGTACAAGTATTTTGCAGGGGCTTCCCTTTATAAGTGATATACTTATGAGAATTTACAACACAATCGGAGAAAACTGGGAACACGCAGGGAATTTAAGATACGCGGTTGTATGCAAGCCAAACGGTGATTCTGACAGTGCAGATGCAAAAAGCAAGGCAAATGCAGTTGCACAGGCATGGCGTGAAGCAATGGACTCAAAAAGTGTTAAGGACTTTGTTGCAGTAGGTGATGTGAGCATTAAGGTAATCGGAGCGGATAACATTTGTCTTGACAGTGAAATTCCTGTAAGGCAGCTCCTTGAACAGATTGTTGCCAAAACAGGCTTGCCGCCCTTTATGCTCGGACTCAACTGGTCAACAACAGAGAGAATGAGTACCCAGCAGGCGGACATACTCACCACTGAGCTTGAGGCATACAGACGAATACTTGCACCGGTAATAACAAAAATCGGAAATCTGTATCTTGCTATGAACGGTGAGCGTTATACAGCCAATGTTGTCTGGGATGATATTACACTTCAGGATGAGTGTGACAGTGCAAAGGCAAGACTGTATCTTGCACAGGCAGAAAAAATGGAAAAGGAGAATACAGTATGATATCCGGATATATTGAAAAGGATTTTAATTTGCAGAGCAGTGACCTGGAAAAAATCAACAGCTTCACAAGAAGTGCCTTTGATGCAGACAGTCTGTATGTTTTCAGTGTAGTGCTTTGCAATAATGATATTGACAGGGACTATGAAAAGTTTTCGGTTGAGGCACTCAATCAGCTTTGCGAAAAGTTTCTGGGAAAGACAGGCATATCCGATCACTCTATGAAAGCGTCCGACCAGAAGGCAAGAATTTTTGATACTTGGGTTGAAAAGATTGACGGCAGAAAGACGGCAGACGGTGAGGATTTTTATCAGCTCAAGGCGAAGGCCTATATGGTAAGGAGTGAAGAAAACGCACCGCTTATTACGGAAATTGAGGCAGGGATAAAGAAAGAGGTTTCGGTTTCCTGCTCAATGGGAAAAAGTGTTTGTTCCGTATGCGGATGCGATAAGAGAAGCGGACATTGTGCATACATCGGAGGACACGAGTATAAGGGCAAAACAGCGTTTACTGTTTTGTCAGATGTGAGGGACGCGTATGAATTCAGCTTTGTTGCAGTTCCGGCACAGCGTGAGGCAGGTGTGACAAAGGCTTTTAAAACAGGAAAGGGAGATGCAGATATGACGAGTATTATAAAATCACTTAAGGAATGTGCAGGCAGTATTACACTTTCAAAGGCACAGGCTGAAGAGCTTTTAACTCATATAGACAATCTTGATGAGGATGCTGCACTGGGCAGAGAATACAAAAAAGGATTGACAAATGAGGTAATTGGTCTTTGCGCAAAGGCAATGCCTGATATGGACTTGAACACCTTCAGCGGTGTTGCACAGGTGATGACAACAAAGGAGCTTTTATCCTTTAAGAAAGCATTTACAAAAACAAAAAATGGTGAAGGTGTAACACTGCAGCTGAGGCCGCAGAGCACCGAAAAAGCAGAAAATACATATTCAAATTATAAAATTTAGGAGGATAATTTATAATGGCATTTGATAATATTAAACTTGAAAAAGGACTTTATACAACAGGAAAATCATTTACAAAGGCACTTGAAGAGCTTGATCCGTCTGAGAACTACAGAGGTACGGCACTTGAGGGACTTGATGCGTATGAAAGACAGCTTAAGAGATTTGATATCAAGGTTTCCGGTGCAAACTCAGACCCTGTATCAAAGTTTTTTGCAACTACGGATTCATCAGCTCTTTTCCCGGAATATGTGGCAAGAGCCGTACAGCTTGGTATGACGGACAATAATAGAGTGGAAAGAATCATTGCAACCACAACGGAAATTGACAGTATGGACTACAGATCCATCAAAACCGGAAACGGAAAAAATGATTTTGCTCTTTCTGAGGTGGCAGAGGGTACAGCCCTTCCTGAGCTTGATATCAAGCTGAATGAAAAGCTCACAAAGCTTAAAAAGCACGGCAAAATGCTGGTGACATCCTATGAGGCCATTAAGTTCCAGAAGCTTGATCTTTTTACAGCAGTGCTTAAGCATATTGGTACATACATTGCAAACAGTGAGTTTGAACAGGCACTTGAGGTTATCGCCGATGATGAAAAGATTAAACATATGACTCCGCAGACAGGCACTGTAAGCTTTACGGATATGGTGAATTTATGGGCCTTTTTTGCGCCTTATAAGATGACATCGCTTATCGTTAATCCGAATACACTTGCATCACTTCTTCTTATGGAGGAATTCAGGGATTCCTATGCAGGACTTGATGCACACGGCTCAGGAAATATGATTACGCCGTTTGGTGCGGAGCTGTTTACAAACAACACGCTTCCGTCAGGTGCATTGATGGCACTTGATAAAAACTGCTCAGTTGAAAAGGTTCAGTGCGGCGGTATCATCACGGAGTTTGACAAGCTTATTGACAGACAGCTTGAGCGTGCAACCATTTCAACAATTTCAGGCTTTTCAACAATATACGGCGATGCGGCAACCATTCTTGCAAGCAATGATTGACTGTGAGGAAGTAAGATAATGACAGATTGCAGTTTAGTGAAAAAAGAATTGGCGTGTATTATGAACTGCGGTGAGGATGAGCTTGAGCAGTATATGACGTATATCCACAATTCCGTCGGCTTTGTTCAGGCAGTTATTAAAAATACGGACGATGAAAATGATGCAAGGATTATCTATCTTTGTGCGGCCAGAGCTTTTTACTGTATTCTTTTAACGCAGAGCACCAATGACGGAATAACCTCCTTCAAGGCAGGTGATGTGTCCTACACAATGGATAGGTCTGCCCTAAAGGGCGCAAAGGCTCTTCTGGATATGGCAGTTCAGGCGTGCAGTGATTTAATAAAAACGAAAGGCTTTGCCTTTGAGGCGGTGTGATATGAACAAGGCAGGTGTTATAAAAAATCAGCTTAATAAGGCAGGACGAACCGTTTGTCTGAAAGACGGTGACTGGACCTCAATGCCGTTTAAAGCTTACATATCGCATTTGTGGAGGAAAAAGACATCCTCCTTTGAGCCGAAGTATACCGAATTGGGAAAAAGCTTTTTTGAATATTACCTGTATACAGGGCCATACGACCATGATATTACAGTGCTTACAGACGATGCTGTGCTTGAAACGAATGGCGAAAAATTTGAATTTAAGTGTGCAGAAGCTGTGAACTTTGGAGAAGATACTGTGTATTACACAGGTATTCTCAGACATTTGACAGGAGATGATTTTAATGCAAATTGAAAGCTTTATTGATGAATTTATCGGTCTGATAAAAAATGATGATTATTTTTCGGATATAAAAATCATTAAGGCATATCCATGTACGGCAGCTCCTGTGCGTCTGTCAAAGGAAACGATAGCGCTTGGCTTTGAAAAGGTTGATTTTTCCTCAGTCAGTGTTGATGACAATAGCAGAGCAGGCAGTATTTGCGTTTTTGCAGATATTTTTGTTCCGCTGAAAACAGACAACGGCAGAGTCCGTGATATTTTTTCAAGGCTTTGCCGCTGCTTCGGCAGATATAATGTTATTTCCGTTTCTGCACAGAGAATAACGGTGGATATGAATACGGCATCCTATGTGATGAAAACGGCATTTACCTTTAACGATGAAATTGAGGTGGTTTAATGAATAATGATGATATGGATGTTACGGAGAGAATAAGTGAAATCATCAGGCTTGACAGAAAAAGATATGATAAAAGTGACGGAGAGGAATTATGAAGCTGAAATATAAGAATTTTGAATTTCCCTCAAATCCTGAAAAAATAGAAATTTTATCCTCAACAAACTGCAGCAGCAGTGCGGTTCTGGATAAAAACAGTGCGGTGCAGAATGTGTCTGTCAATCCTGTGATTGTTAAGGGCAGCGGAGAATTTTACGGAAATACCGGCGAGGAGACTGCTGCCCTCATTCAGAATATGCTCAGGGATAAAAGGTCAGGCTGGCTGATGCTTCCTTTTTCCGTTCCTGTTAAAGCCTTTTTTACAACTTTTGAAGTTCGTAAGAACAGCAGTAAAAACGCTGTTTCCTATTCTTTTGAATTTACAGAGGACTGTTCAGGAAGAATGGCGGAAAGGGCTTTTAAATATACATTTGCAAAAGCAGGTGAAAATGCCTTTGAAATCGCAAACAGGTGTGATATTTCAGTGAATGATATAATGCTATTCAATGATTTTAAAACGCCTTTTGATATAAAGATGGGAGACAGGGTGGTGCTCAGATGAGAATTGAAATATGGACAATTGATTCAGAAAAATACTGCCCTGAGGATATCACGGAAATATGCTTTACACAAAGTGCAGGCATTGCCTGTGACAGTCTCAGTGTGAACTTTAAAAGCACAGACTTAATTCAGGAAATTACGGAGGTTAAAGCCTTTGACAGGGGAGAACTCATTTTTAACGGATGCTGTGATCAGCAGAGAATCCGCGAATGTGACAAGGGATTTGAAATAAGTGTTTTTGCCAGATCATCGGCATCACTTTTAACGGATAACGAGGCGGAGCCGTTTACATATAATATGCCGTCGGCTAAGCAGCTGTGGTTTACATTTGCAAAAAAATTCGGATTCAAGTATGCTTTGCCGGATGTACAGGGCAATGAGAAATATGAAATAGTAAAGGGTACTTCGTGCTACGGTGCCATAAGTCAGTTTGTGTCACTGACAACAGGTGATGATATACGTGTTACACCGCAGAACAGTATCACGGTGCTGCGTAAGAGCGAGAATATAAAAAGTCTGAATTCCTATAATATCCTGTCTGCACAGGCTGTTATCAACAGAAGCGAACCGCTTTCCGAAATCTGTTTTAAGAAAACATCCTCCTCTGCAGGGTATAAACTGCATACCTGTGCAGGTGTGAAAAAGGATAGGAAGCTGAATGACAGAAAGCAGTATATAAACCTGAGTTCTCTTCCGCAGTGGCAAAGGGAATATACGGTTACTAAAAAGCTTAAGGGTTCTTATAAAAATTATAAAATTCTTGAGATTGTTGTTTCAGGCTTTGTTAAAGACAGAATATATCAGCGCTTTTCCTATAAATCGGTAATCGGTGATTATAGTGACTATGTTTTAACGGAAAAGAAATATATATACGATAAAAATGCAGAGCGTACAAAATTAGTTCTGAAAAAGGATATGGATATAAAGGAGATAACATATGTGGATTAGCAGACAGTTTACTGAAAAGCAGGAGGAGTCCCTTATAAGACCCGGTATGAGCACGCTCAACAGTGACGGAAAAGTGGAGGCTGTGTCCACAGGGGCAGAAAGAGATGTCAGTATTTATTCGGACTACGGCTATTGCTACTCTCTGCCGTCAGGAACGGAAATGCTCATTTCAAACTGCTCAGGACAGCAGGCGGTTATAGGAACTCTGTCAAGCTGTAAGGGACTTGAAAGCGGAGAGATAAAAATCACCGCAGGCTCTGGTGCGTATATTTATCTCAAGGATAATGGCTCGGTTATCATTAACGGACTTGAAATTGATAAAAATGGGGTGATAACAAGTGAGTGATATTCATATGCCGTCAGATACTGTTCTGACAGACTGCATTATGGCTCTTATTTGTCCGATGGGTGAATTTTATCCAAACAAGAATTACGGCAGCAGAATAAAGTGTATTATGAGAAATACCAATGAAAAAGAAATGCTCTGCTATGCAAGGCAGGCACTTAACAGCATGGACGGCGTATATGTTAAAAGCGCAAAAATACAGGATAAAAGTATTCTGTTTTCAATTATGATTAATGATGAGGAAAGGCAGGCGGTAATAGCTATTGAATAAAAAATATAATGAAATACTTGAAGATATGAAAAATACATATTTCAATGAATGCGGTGAAAGGCTGAATTCGGATTCACGGATTTTAAAACGGTTTGAGGCAGTGGCAAGCGAGCTTTTTGCACTCTCCTGTTACGGAGATTTTATATTCAGACAGGCCTTTATACAGACGGCAGCTAAGGAAAATCTGGACAGGCACGGTACATTGAGAGACTGTATCAGAAAAACGGCAGCACCGGCGCAGGGAGAGCTTACATTTTATATTGATGAGCCGGCTGAGGAAAAAATTGTTGTCAAGGAAAATACAGTGTGTTCAGTTGAAAAAGCACCGTACCTGCAGTATTTTGTTACTGAAGGTGGTGCGATTGAAGTCGGCAGAACAAGTGTGACCCTGCCTGCGCAGGCAATGGAGACCGGTGTGGACTATAATGTGGATAAGGATAGAGTCACTGTTATGGTGAACGCCCCTGTGGGTATCAGCCGAGTGCGTAACAATACAGCATTTACAGGCGGATATGATGAGGAAAGTGATACCTCATACCGTGAAAGAATCATGCAGCATTATTCCATTGTGCCAAACGGAGTAAATGCACAGTCCGTTGCCAACGCAGTTATGCAGCTTGATTTTGTTACCGACTGTTATATTCCTCAGGCACAGAATGCAGGTGAAATTACCGTTATAGTAGCGACAAAGAATAATACAATCACAATTCCTCAGATTTTTGAAATTAAAAATTCTGTAGGAATCAGTGAAATTACAGGAGCTGAGGTGCAACCTTATCTGGCACAAAAGCAGAATTTTTCATTGACCGTTGAGGCGAATATCCGTTCAGGCTTTGATAAAGAGCAGATGAAAGGTATCCTTGAAAATGAAACAAGAGAAATTTGCTCTGTGCATAAAATCGGCAGAGCGTTACCGCTGAATACCATTTCAAAAAGACTGGTTTCAATTGACGGTATCAGCAGCTTTAATCTTTATTCAAATGATGCCTTTGGGGATGTTATTACTTGTGACAGTAAGTGCTATCTTAATTTGAATAGCTTGGCGGTGAACTGCTTTGATGAATGAAATGATATATAAAAGACTGTCAAATCTTTATGAAAAGCTTGGACTTTCTCATCCAAAAGGCTCAGCAGAGAGAGGTGAGTTGTTAGCTTATAGTAATGCAATAGGCGATTTGTATGGTGAATATGATTCCTGCTTTCGCCAGATATTTGCAGATACGGCAACAGGTTATGGATTATCACTGTTTTGTGAGATGTTTGGTATCGACAGCAGTCTTGGAGATGATGAAAAAAGAATCCTGATTGCAGAGGGTATGGGCAGAGTATTTGGGTTAAGCTCTCTTACGGATATGGAAAAGGCGGTTGAGGAATTAGGTGATGATTTTTCTGTTTCCTGCAAAGATTTTAATATGGTTATCAGCGGAACGATAGATTATTCGGCAGATGTGCTTACAAAACTCGGAAAAATTATTGAGAATTACTTACCGCCTTGTACGGTAGTGAAATTCTGTTCAGACGGTTTGGATTTTGACAACTGGGTTTCATCACCGTATCTGTTTAAAAATTATGATAATTTTAATCTTAGCTTCGATATACTTGATACATTAAAAAGGAGAAATGAAGAGGACAAATGAGCAGTACAAACAAAACTGAAAAATTAGGACTGAACAGCTGGATTGGCTCTGACAAGCCTAAGAGAATTGATTTTAATACAGACAACGAAATTATCGACAGGGCCATTTCAGAGCATACGGAGGATACTGTTGTTCATATAAATGCAGAAGAAAGAGAAAAGTGGAATAACTATATGTTCACCGGTATGTATTACGGTGATGGTTCGACAAAAAGAACAGTTATAACCACCTGCCCCTTTGAGGCACGTATCGGCTTTGTATTTGCCAACAGCAGGCCGATTACGATTACACGTTTTTCGGAATCGAAGAACAATAATTATTTTGGTATTTTCGGATTCCTTGCAAATTCACTGGGTATTAAGCTTAATGACGATTGCAAGAGCTTTACCGTAAATCAGAGTGCTTCAGCGATGACAGCAAATGAGTATGCCAATTTCAATGAATCCGGCGTTGCATATCACTATGTGATGTTCAGATAAAATAAAAAATAGATTTCAAAAATACTCTGAACTAACGAAGTTTGGGGTATTTTTTTCTTTACATTGTTTATATATTGTAATATAATATTAACCATTGTATCTTTAAAAATATTAGTAAATATATATTTTAGGAGCAATAGCTGAAAGGGAAGAGATAATGATTATTGCAGTTGATGTTGGCAATACGAATATTGTCATAGGTTTTTTTAACGGAGATAAGCTTGTCAACGAGTGCAGGCTGTCAACCGCTGTAGACGATTCGGCTGATGAGTATGCAATTAAGCTTAACAGCATTTTTGAAATTTTCAAAATAAAGGTTGATGATATCGAGGGCAGTGTCCTTTCCTGCGTTGTTCCTCCGCTTAACAGAACCATTTCAAAAGCACTTATGCTGATTACGGGGAAAACACCGATTGTAGTGGGTCCCGGAGTGAGAACCGGACTGAATATTAAGATAAAAAATCCTGCTGAGTTGGGTGCAGGTATGGTAGTAGGTGCTGTTGCAAGCACTGCAAAATATCCTTGTCCGCAGATTCTATTTGATTTGGGCACTGCTACAACAGCTTCGGTTATTGATAAGAACGGCTGTTTCCTGGGCTGTGCAATTCTCTGTGGAGTGAAAACAGGTCTCAACGCTCTTGCATCCTCTACGGCCCAGCTTCCTCAGATTGAAATAGCGGCTCCTGAAAATGTTATCGGTACAAATACCGTTGATTCTATGCGCAGCGGAACTGTGCTCGGTACAGCTGCTATGCTTGACGGAATGATAAAAAGATTTGAGGCTGAGCTCGGAGAAAAGGCAACAGTCATTGTAACAGGCGGACTCGGCGGAGTTATTGCAAAAAATTGTGAAAACGATGTTATCGTTGACAGGCATCTGCTTATCGACGGACTCAGAATGATATACGAAAAAAATAAAAAGTAGGAGAAAGAATATGGCAGTATTTCGTGGCTTTAAAGCATACAGACCAGCTTGTGACAAGCAGTCACTGATTCCGGCACTTCCTTACGATGTTATGAACAGTGAGGAAGCAAGGGAAATGGTTGAGGGTAATCCTTATTCCTTTTTACACGTTGACAAGGCAGAGATTGATTTGCCTTTGGGAACAGATATTTATGATGATGCTGTTTACGAAAGGGCAAAGGAAAATCTTCTGAATCTGGAAAATACAGGTGCACTGGTTCAGGATAATACACTTTGCCTTTATATTTACAGGCAGGTGATGAACGGCAGAGCACAGATTGGTATTGCAGGGTGTGCATCCATTGATGATTATATGAACAACATCATCAAAAAGCATGAGCATACACTGGCTAAAAAGGAAATTGACCGCATCCGTCACGTAGATACCTGTGATGCAAATACAGGCCCTATCTTCCTTACATACAGAAAAAATGATGAAATCAGCAATATAGTAGAGGATTGGATGAACAGCCATAATTCTGTTTATGATTTTACTGCAGATGATGTTGAGCAGACTGTATGGGTTGTTGATGATGCTGATACTGTGGCATCACTTTCAGCATTGTTTGATACAGTACCTGCAATGTATATTGCTGACGGACATCACAGATGTGCATCTGCAGTCAAGGTCGGTCAGATGAGAAGGGAAAGTAATCCGGATTATGCAGGTGACGAGGAATTCAATTTCTTCCTTGCAGTTGCATTCCCTGATGATCAGCTGGAGATTATGGATTATAACCGTGTTGTAAAAGACCTGAATGGTATGAGTGAAGATGAATTCCTTGACCGACTTTCCGAAAAGTTTGTTGTTGCAAGGTGTGACGGCAGATTCAAGCCTGAGAAAAAGCACACCTTTGGTATGCTGATTCAAAATCAGTGGTATAGCCTTGAGGCAAAGAACGAGATTATAAATGAGCTTGACCCTGTAGCAAGGCTGGATGTTTCCGTTTTGCAGGACAATGTGCTTGCACCGATTCTCAATATTACAAATCCGAAGAATGATGAAAGAATTGATTTCATCGGCGGTATTCGCGGACTTGGTGAGCTTGAAAAGAGAGCGACGAATGATATGCAGCTTGCATTTGCTATGTACCCTACAACAGTGGATGATCTTATGGCGATTGCAGACGCAGGACTGATTATGCCGCCTAAATCAACCTGGTTTGAGCCAAAGCTTCTTTCAGGACTTTTTATTCACCATTTGTCTTGATTTATAATGTGATTGAAAGACAGATGTCTTGAATATTCTATAAATGTGTGTTAAAATATTTGGTATATTTATTTAGGAGGTTTAGCAGTGAAAGAAGAAAACAGAAAATATGCCCAAGAGGCATATGAACTTACAAGCTATGCTGCCAAAGAAATCGGCTCAAGGCTTCCGGGTTCGGATGGTGAGAAAAAGTATGCTGATTTTATGGGGGATAAGCTTCGCGAAATTGGTATTGAACCGAAGCAGGAGGAATTTGCAGTCTCTCCGAGATCATCAATCGGAGGTCTGTCTTACGCAGGCTGGTCAGGCGTTATTCTGAGTGCTTTAGCCTTTTTTGCAATTAACATTTCATCAGTATGGTTTGGCATGGCAGGTCTGGCAGTTGTAACAATCATCTGGCTTGTTTTCAGCTGCTTTTTCTACAAAACGTGGTTTGATATGTTCTTTCCGCAGGAGATTTCACAAAATACATACGGTGAGCTTGTGCCGGAGGATGGCAAGTATGATTATACAATCATCCTTTCCGGTCACACGGATACCAGCTGGTGCTGGCGTCATTCAGAGCACGCATATAAGTATAAGGATAAGCCGATTATAGGTATGCTTGCCACATACGGCAAGGTAGGCTTTGGTGCAGTTTGCTTCTTCTTTATTGCAATTGTTTCTATATTGATGGCCGCTGTATATACAGGTGTATACACAGGTGCACAATGGGCAAATGAACTGATTTACAGAGAAAGCTTCAATAACTTTTTGATTGCTATGCACTTCCTGCCGATTATCACAGCTATCGGTTCACTTTTCGTTGTGATGTGGGGCGATCCGAATCCACGCAATGCGTCACGCGGAGCTATGGATAATGCAACAGGCTGTGCACTCAGCTATGAGGTAATCAAATATTTCAAAGAAAATCCTGACAAAATGCCGAAAAACTGCCGTATTGTTGACTGCAACATCGGTTCTGAGGAGGCAGGTCTCAGGGGCTCTATGTTCTTTGCACAGGAGCATAAAAACGATGATCTGACAAAGAATGCGTGGAATATTAACATTGACTCTGTAGCTGATGAAGGATATTTTGAAGTTGTTATTAAGGACGATTGGCAGGGTATCCGTTTTGATACAGATATGGAAAAAATGTTTAAAGAAACATTTAATGAGCTTGGAATTGAGAGCAAAACAAATGGCTGTATTCATAATCCTGTCGGAGGCTGTGATTCAACACCTATGACAAAGGCAGGAATAAAATCTGTTACCTTTGCTGCACAGAATCCGGTTCTTACATATTACTATCATACCTGGAGAGATATGCCTGAGCGTTTCAGCGTAGATACTGTTGGCGACGGCTTTGATGTTGTACTGGGTGTAATTGATAAAATTGCAAGATTCCAGGAAGAGCACGGTTATAACGGTCCTCAGAAGAAATAAGGTTTTAGATTCCGTTTTGCAGAGATAGCGAAAAGCTATCTCTGCTTTTTTTATTGAAATTGTATACATTATATGGTATTATAAAAATATAATTAAACTGAAGACAGGAGAAAGTCTATGAAAATTGCTAAGGAATATTCCGAGAATATTGATATTCAGAGGAATACCGACTATGCCGTAAGAGGTATAACAAAAATCTGTAAGAAAATAGGTCCTCGTAAGCCGGGTTCACCTGAGGAGCTTCGTGCTCAGCAGTGGATGGAAAAGGATATGAAGAACTATTGTAATAAAACTGAAATCGAGTCTTTTACCTTGCATAGACAGGGCTTTATGGGCTTTATCCCATTCACAGTTGCCTGCGGTGTTGCATCTGTATTTGTAAACTGGTTTGCATCACCTATTGCAGCACTTGTGCTTTGCGTGCTTGCGTTTATTCCTCTTTTGTTTGAATTCTTAATGTATAAGGAGTTTGATGACTTTCTTTTCCCTAAGCAGACCTCACACAATATGATTGCTACAAGAAGTCCTAAGGGCGAGGTTAAGCAGAGGATCATTCTGGTCGGTCATTCCGACAGTCAGTTTGAGTGGACACTCAACTATCTTATGGGCGGCTTACAGGCTAAGCTGTTTGTGGAGATTCCTGCTGTTGTAGGTCTGATTGTTCAGACCGTTTATGCAGTCGTTTGCCTGATTGTTGGCAAGGGCGGTGCAGCAATGGATATTGAAAAGACAAAGTGGTTCTTCATTCTTTTCTTTGTCGTTTCCTGCGTATTCATTCCGTTTGAAATTGCATTTCTCTTCTTCCAGAGCTGGACTAAGTCCGTACCCGGTGCATCTGACAACCTTTCAGGCTGCTACGCAGGTATGGCTGCAATCAAGGCTCTTGATGAGGCAGGCATTGAATTTGAAAACACTGAGGTTACAATGATTTGCTCAGGCTCAGAAGAGGCAGGTCTTCGCGGTGCAAAGGCTTATGCAAAAGCACACGAGCAGGAGCTTAAGGATTTACCGACAGCCGTTATTGCAATTGATACCTTCCGTGACCTTGAGGATATGGCGGTTTATGATCGTGACCTTTCAGGTACTGTTCAGCACGATTACGGTGTAAAGCACCTTGTTAAGAATGCTGCTGCAAACTGCGGTTATGATTTGTCCTTTGAGTCAATCTATATCGGTGGCAGTGACGCGGCTGCATTCACACAACGCGGCATCAAGGCAACAGGCTTTGCTGCTATGAATCCTGACCCTCCACGTTATTATCATACGCGTCTTGATACGCCTGAAAATCTTAGACCTGAGGCTATTGCGGCAGGTATTGAAATTCTTTGTGAGACAATCTGTATGTATGATAAGGAAGGCTTACCAACAAAGTAATATAAACGTATATAAGTGCAGACAGGTTTGTGCCTGTCTGCTTTTTTGATTTTATAAAAAACTTTGTAACATTTTGCAGGATTTTCGCTACTTAAATAATGACGGCGTCAAGGAGGTGGCAATATGAGTGAAAAGGAACTTGTATTAAAAGCAAAAAACGGCAGTGTGGATGACTTTTGTTTGCTTTACGGAAAATATAAAAATAAGCTTTACAGCTATGCATTTTACAAGCTTGGAAATTCATCAGATGCGGAGGATGCAGTGCAGAACTGTATGCTGTCCGCCTTTGAGCAGATGGATAAGCTGAAAAAGACGGAGGCATTTTCCTCGTGGATTTTTCGCATTCTGTACTGCAGTTGTTCGGCTCTGATTAAAGAACAGATACGGCAGCGCAATATAGATGATCTGGATAACTATACGAATATTGCCTCCTCTGATAATGATAAATTCATTTTACAGGAGGAGCTTAGACAGGCACTTAAAATATTGAGTGAAGAGGAACGCAATATTGTTCTTCTTTCTGCGGTTGCAGGCTTTAAAAGCAAGGAGATTGCGCAGATAACCGGTTTAAGCTCAGGCAATGTCCGAACGAAGCTGAGCAGAAGTCTCAAAAAAATGAAAGACTATTTATCGTAAGGAGGTGTGCAGTATGAGAAATAATGATTTGGATTTTATTAAGGAGAAGTTCAATAAGGCGCAGCCTGATGTACCGAGCAGTCTCGATGAAGATTTGCTCAAATATCAGATTTTATCAAAGACAGAGCATAAGACAATAAAGTTTGAACAGAAAAAGAAAATCAATTTCAAACCGATTCTGACAGCGGCAGCCTGTTTTATATTGGCGTTCGGTGTGCTTATGGCAGTCAATCCGTTTGCGAAAAATGAAATGAAAGCAGAAAACTTCAAGGACTACGATGAAATAAATACCGTTGTTGCAGGCCTTGAAAAATGGGGCGCAGGAGAAGGTATGGGCTCAGGCGGGTCCACTCTGTTCCAGGATATATATACACCTGACGATTTGAACAATCGCGGTAAGAGAATTGTAACCAACGGAAAATATATATTCTATAGCTACTACGATAGCTGGAATATGAAGAACAGGAATAAGCTTTATATTTTCAGCGCTGAGGGCGAAAATGCAAGGCTCGTTAATATTATGAATGATATTGCACCGAGTGATGATTATGAAATAAGCTATCTGTTTCTGGTAGACAACAGCCTGACTGTTACAGTATCTGATTATTCTGAAACGATTATAAAAACATATGATATGTCTGACCCTGAAAGTCCTGTGCTGATTAACGAGCTGCGGCAGGACGGTATGCTCATCAATTCTTATATGACAGATGGTGTGGCATATCTTGTATCCTTCTATGGTGTGGCACAGGCTGAGGTTGAGGGCTTTGTTCCTAAAAGTGAAAACCTCAGCATAAAGGCAAAGAATATCTACCGATTTGAAAATATTAAAACTGCGAATTATATGATAATCGGTGCAGTTGATGTGAAATCAGGCAAAAGAGCTGCTGAAACAAGGGCAATACTCGGCTGCTATTATGAATCCTATATTACGGATGGACAGCTTTATGTTGCCGGCGACAGTGCATACTGGTCGGACCCAACGGCTGAATCGGAATATATCAGATATACTTTCAGCACAGGTAAAGCAGTGCTTGAAGCACCTGAAAGGGTGAATCTACCTGCATTTATTGAAGATGCAGACGGTGCGTGTTATGATGTAAATGGTACCTTGATTAAGCTTGGTAATAACAGGCTGATTTCAATCACCAACAGAGTTGATTTGGAAAAACGTGAAGCGCTCGCCGGTCAGGAAATTGTGCTTTATGATGTAACCGATATGTCAAATCCGCTTGTGCTTGACAGACTTGTACTTGAAGATGCACAAAGCTGTACGGATATAAGACAGGATAAAAACGGTGTTTTCACCTTTTCAACCTATTTTGCAGATGGTGAGCGAAGAACAGACGGTGTTGAGTCCTTTGAAATCACAGAGGATAAGATTGTATCAAAAGGTGAATTTGCAAATCAGAGCAACTTGATGTATTATGGAAGTGATATCATCGTCGGTGATTATGTCTATTCCTTTGATAAAAATAATGAGGCAGAGGAAAAGGATAAGGTCACAATACATCCGTATAAATATAAGTAAGGAGAATCAAGATGAAAAAGATTGTATCCATATTAATCGCATTTGCGGTCATTTTATCAGCAATATCAGTAAGCACGATAACCTCATTTGCACAGGAATGGGAGGACAGAAGAAATATACAGGGTTCCGAAGGTTATGTAAACGGAACAGTCGGAGGAAATATTTATACTGAATATGATAGTGCAACAGAGGGGCTAAAAATTACTTACAGAGGAGAGGGAACATTGACCGGTTGGGAATTTCCGCTTCTTGTGGAGGGACAGGATTATGATGTTCTGTCAGAGGATATAGATAATAATGCGATTATCATAAAGCTCCTTGACGGCGGACGAGGCGAAATACCCTATATCAATGCCTTAGTTGATTTTGGTAATGAAACCGTAACGGAAGAAAGTGAGCCTGAAACACAGGCAAAGCCGAATACAGATGATACAGCTGATGCAATGTCTGCATCCGATACGAAAGAGAACACAGAAGATGAGTTTACAATGGATGTAACCTTTGACTTATTGTCGGATAATTCTGCTGAAAAGGCTGAGCCCAATGGCGCAAAAACCGTTATTATTGCAGTAGGCGCAGGTGCGGCAGTATGTATAGCTGTTCTTCTTGCGTTAAAAATTAAAAAGTCAAAATTAAAATAAATATCAGATTTCATATTTGAACATAGTATTCTTTGATTTCATTTTAAAATTTGTATAAATCACCTGTTATTGTAAAAAATGATAGCAGGTGATTTTTTATGATTATGATGTTTATAAAGGCGTTTGTGGTCGGTGGTTTGATTTGTGTTATAGGTCAGCTGCTCATTGATTTAACAAAGCTTACTCCTGCCAAGATACTTGTTCTGTTTGTTTGTCTCGGCGTTCTTCTGGGTGGTATCGGTGTATATCAGCCTCTTGTTGATTTTGCCGGTGCAGGGGCAACCGTTCCGTTGACAGGCTTTGGAAATGCACTTGCTAAGGGTGTCAAAGAGGCAATACAGCGTGACGGCTTTCTCGGCGTTATAACCGGCGGATTTACCGCCTGTGCGGCAGGCGTTACCGTTGCAATGCTCAGCGGACTTATAGTTGCTCTTATATGCAAGCCTAAGGATAAATAAAGTAGTATATTGTCAATGGAATTATCTTGATAAATCTGGATAAATATGGTATAATAATAAGCAGATAAAATTATAAATGAGTTATGGAGGTAATTCAATGGCTATGACATATGAATCAGTAGTTCAGGCTACAAGAAAGAAGTTTTTAAATACAGACGTGTCCTCAGTTGCCGGAACACTTGCTTTTCAGATTAATCTTGTTGGTAAGGTTGAAGGTATTTTCTATATTGAAATCAAGGACGGCAGAGTTCATGTTGAGCCGTATGAATATTACGACAGAAATGCTATCCTTACTATGAATGCAACCAATTTCACAAAGCTTATCAACGGAAAGCTTGATCCTGTGATTGCATTTACAACAGGTAAGCTTAAGGTTGACGGCGATATCAATGCTGCACTTGAGCTTGTTAAATTTATTAAATAATGAAAGATGTTTGAAAGGATAGTGGCTTCACTATCCTTTGCTTTTGATTTGAGGTGTTTGTTATGTTTAAAGAGGTAGAATTTACAGAGGTTAAGGATAACGTTGTTGACCTTTTAAAGAACCGCTGGGGACTTGTTACCGCCGGTGATGAAAACGGATGCAATACAATGACTGTTTCCTGGGGTGCAGTCGGCGAGCTGTGGGGAAAGGATATGGTAACCGTTTATATCCGTCCGCAGAGATATACGGAGGAGTACCTTAATAAGAAAGAGTACTTCACACTCAGCTTTTATAAGCCGGAGGATAAAAAAAGAATTCACGGCATCTGCGGTTCAAAGAGCGGAAGAGATGTTGATAAGATAAAGGAATGTGCACTTACGCCCTGCTTTGATGCAAAAGCACCTTATTTTGAAGAGGCCGAGCTTGTACTTATCTGCAGAAAAATGGCAAAGGGTAAGTTTGACCCTGCTGACTTTATTGACGAGTCTATTACGGATACATGGTATCCTGAAAAGGATTTTCATTTTATCTATTACGGTGCGATTGAAAAGGTGCTTGTTAAAGAATAATGATTTATATTTTGGGACAGATTCTTAATTTATAAGATTTGTCTTGATTTTCAAATGCTTATATAGTATAATACTAAAAGCGAAAAGGTAGGGGTTTTGTCCTTATTTCATAATGTAGCGTATGGGCCCTGTGCAACGGAGTGCTACGAACCTTGTCAGGCGGGGAACCGAGCAGCAATAAGTGGATTATTCTGTGTGCCGCAGACAAGTCTGTGCGTTACATTATGAAATAAGCAGCTTCTGCCTTTTCATTATCTTGACAGTAATTTGTTTTGGGAGGTAGCATATGTATCAGGTTTTATACAGAAAATACAGACCTAAGAACTTTTCCGATGTTTACGGACAGGACCATGTTATCTCCACATTGAAAAATGAGATAAAAGAGGACAGGATTTCTCACGCATATCTCTTTACAGGCTCACGCGGTACAGGCAAAACAACCTGTGCTAAAATACTTGCAAAGGCAGTGAACTGCGAAAATTCAGATAACGGTGAGCCTTGTAACGAGTGTGAGGTTTGTCGCGGACTTGACGGCGGTACAATTTACGATGTGGTTGAAATTGATGCCGCCTCAAATAACGGCGTTGATAATATCCGTGATTTGCGTGAGGAGGCGAACTATACGCCAAGCAGGGGACGTTACAGGGTTTACATTATAGACGAGGTGCATATGCTCTCAACAGGTGCTTTCAATGCATTGCTGAAAACTTTGGAGGAACCGCCTGCACACGTTATTTTCATTCTTGCAACGACGGAGGTTCATAAGCTCCCTGCCACAATTCTGTCACGCTGTCAGCGTTTTGATTTCAAGCGTATTCAGCCTGAAACAATGGCAGTCAGACTGAATGAGGTAGCAGAGCTTGAGGGTATGTCTCTTGACCCTGATGCAGCCGTTCTCATTGCAAGGATTGCCGACGGTGCACTGCGTGACGGACTGTCCATACTTGACCAGTGCGGCAGCAGAAGTAAGAATATTGATTCGGCACTTGTTTCGCAGGTTGCAGGACTTGCAGGCCGTGAGGTGCTTTACAGACTGACCGATTGCGTAAGCCGTAAAAACAGCTCTTCTGCTATGGAAATTATTTCCGAGCTTTATCAGAACAGCTATGATATGGAACGACTTTGCGTTGAAATGATTAATCATTTCAGAAATTTCCTGATTGTAAAAACCGTTAAGAAAAGCCGTGAGCTTATTGTCTGTACGGATGATGAATATAATTCAACCGTTGAGAGTGCAAAGCAGTTTACGCTTGAAAATGTAATCTTCGGTCTTGATTTATTCCAGAACACACTGACCTCCATTAAAGCAGGTGCCAATTCCAGAATCGAAATGGAAATGTCCTTTATCAAGCTTTGCGAGCCAAAGCTCGACGCATCACAGGATGCACTGCTTGAACGGATTTCTCAGCTTGAAAGGGCAGTGAGAAACGGTGTTCCTGTGCAGGCATCAGCACCTTCACCTGCAGTTACCCCTGTACCAAAGGCGGAAAACCTGCACGAGGTTAAGATTGCAGAGGAGACCACAACCTTCCCTGTATTCAATGCGGCAGATGATGATAAGCTCTTTAAAAAGACGGAGCAGAAGAAAGAAGAAACACCGCAGAATATACTTCCACAGAATCCTTCTGAGCCTGCCCCTCAGCCTGAAATCACGCCTGATTTCAATGAGCCTGCACCGAATTCACAGCCGGTCAGCGGTGTCAGTGAATTTGAGCACTGGGCAGAATTTCTTGATATTATCCATAAAACCGATATTGCACTTTTCGGCGTGCTCAGCGGAGCGGGTGCACATTTTGACAGCGGACGCTTCGTTATCGACAGTACAAATCCGACCATAAAGCAGTTTATCCAGATACCTACTCACCTTAAGGCAATCAAGCAGGCGGTGCTGGAGGTAACAGGACAGCCCTATAAAATTGCAGTCAGCAAGCCTAAAGCACAGTCACAGCAAAAACGTGATTTGCTGGAGGACCTGATAAATCAGGCACAGAATAATGTTAAAATAAATTTTGAATAAAATAGGAGAATAAATTTATGAAAGCAAGACTTCCAAAGGGAATGGGCGGCGGCCCTCAGAATATGCAGAGTATGCTCCGTCAGGCACAGAAGATGCAGGAGGATATTGAAGCAAAAAAAGCTGAACTTGAGGAGAAGGAATATATCGTTACCTCAGGCGGCGGTATGGTAGAAATTACAGTTAAGGGTAATCACGAGATTAAGTCAATCGGACTCGATCCTGAGGTTGTTGACCCTGATGATATTGAAATGCTTGAGGATATGCTCGTTGCAGCATTCAATGAGGCAATGCGTCAGATAGATGAAGAATCGGAGAGAGAGCTGGAAAAGGTAACCGGCGGTCTCAACATACCCGGCCTTTAAAATGTGCCTTTTGCTCTTATGCTGCGTTACTGTTAAAATTGTGCTCGGTCACATACCTCTGTATGCTCCCATCGTCACAATTTTAACAAAGCCTTGCCTAAGAACAAAATTCACTGTTTTAACTATTATGCAGTGTAAAAATATTATTTATTATTCAGTTGAAATTCAGAGGTAGTTATGGCGTTTAATCTTGCACCACTTCAGAATTTAATAGATCAGTTTGAGCGTATGCAGGGTATCGGTCATAAAACTGCACAGCGTATGGCGTTTTATGTTCTCGGCCTGTCAGATGCACAGGCAAGGGAATTTGCTCAGGCGATTACGGATGCGCACACAAAAATCAAGCAGTGCAGTGTGTGCTGTGATTTGGCAGATGATGAGCTTTGTCCGATTTGTAAAAGCAACACAAGGGATAAAAGCGTTATCTGTGTTGTGGAGGATCCGCGTGATGTTGCGGCAATTGAACGTACGCATGAGTATAACGGAACGTATCACGTTCTGCACGGAGCAATTTCACCTATGGACAATATCGGTCCTGACCAGATACGAATCAAGGAGCTTGTTGCAAGGCTCAGTGATGATACTGTGGAGGAGGTTATTATGGCAACCAATCCCACTGTTGAGGGTGAGGCAACGGCTATGTACATAAGCAGGCTTTTAAAGCCTATGGGTATTACTGTGAGCAGGCTTGCTTATGGTGTGCCTGTCGGTGCGGATTTGGAGTATGCCGATGAGGTTACACTTTCACGTGCCATTGAGGGCAGAAGTCTTATTTAAACTAATTTGTTAAGGAGTGATAGACTTGAATCAGAATGAAAAACAGATCATTGCCAATAATAAAAAAGCCTATCACGACTATTTTGTTCTTGAAACCTATGAGGCAGGAATAGAGCTTTACGGTACGGAAATCAAGTCCATCAGAAACGGCAGAGTCAATCTGAAGGACAGCTTTTGCTCCGTTGATGACGGCGAAATGTTTGTTATCGGTATGCATATTTCACCTTATGAAATGGGAAATCGTTTTAATCGTGACCCTATGCGCAAGAAAAGGCTGCTCCTTCATAAAAGGGAAATTATGAAGCTTTTCGGCGAGTCGCAGCAGCAGGGTTTGTCCATTATTCCGCTCAGCCTTTATCTTTCAAAGGGCAGAGCAAAGCTTGAGATTGGACTTTGTAAAGGTAAAAAGCTTTACGATAAGCGTGCAGTCCAGGCAAAAAAGGATTCCGACAGGCAGATTGAAAGAACACTTAAAGAAAATTATCATTAATTGAATATGGGGATGAAAGGCTTTCGACAGGGTTGTTGAGTCTTGGTCAGCGAGTAGCGGAGTTGCACCGCTTTAAAAGTAACAACTTAAAATGAACTGACAAAAATAATTCAGTTGCTCTTGCTGCTTAATTAGCAGCTTGCGTTCTCTTACAGATTGCCACGACTGTATGCAGAGCGTCGACTTAGTGGCGAACATGAATGAAAGATTGTCTCGGCTTTCATCAGGAATCAGAGAATACCGTAGGCTGAAGGCTGTTTGCCGCCGTCAGCTGAGGGGATAACTTAAAAGACAAACTACACTCGTAGAGCCCTTGATAAGATGATTTTGGACGCGAGTTCGATTCTCGCCATCTCCACCATTTGGGGCATTAGTGCAGTTGGGAGCGCACCACACTGGCAGTGTGGGGGTCAGGGGTTCAAGTCCCCTATGCTCCACCAAAAATGAAAAGCACCGCGTGGTGCTTTTTCTTTTTGTGAATATATCTCACTTCTTTTCATAATTTTCATAAAATAGATTATATGAAACGGAGTGATTTTTTGAACGGAAATAAAAAGAATACAAGCATGGTGAGAGCCTATTTATCTCGGCTGAACAGAGCACCTGATGCAATGGCATGTGTCAAAGGCAGCCCTGAATATCATTGTATAAATGGTACTGTGAAATTTTATCAGATAAAATCAGGTGTACTTATTTTGTCTGAAGTTTTCGGATTGCCGACAAGCAATGAGGTTTGCAGCGACAAAATATTTGCATTTCATATACACAGTGGTTCCTGCTGCAGCGGAAATGAAGATGATCCGTTTGCAGATGCAGGAACGCATTACAATCCTGAGCATTGCGAACATCCATACCATGCAGGTGATTTGCCTCCTCTTTTTGGGAACAATGAATATGCCTTTTCCCTTTTTTTGACGAACAGATTTACAGTTAGTGAAATCATTGGAAAGACATTGATTATTCATTCTAATCCTGACGATTTTAAAACGCAGCCGTCAGGAAATGCAGGAGAAAAAATAGCCTGCGGTGAGATAAAATCCTTTAATAAACGATAGTTATAATATGGTGTAAAGAGCAGACGTACAGTCTGCTCTTTTGTTGCATTATTATATAAGTTATAGTATAATTGCCTTGACTTGAGTGTGTTTTTGAAGATGCTTTTCCTTGTTGAAATGCGGTTAAAAGGGGGATACATAATGAATAATGAAGCTGATAAAAATTTGCTTGTTGAAAATAAGCACAGAAAAATTTCTACGGCTGACAAGGCTGTAATCGTGATTATAACTGCTTTAATTTCGGTTATTCTGCTTTGTGTTATATTCCTTTTTGCTGACTTTGGTCCGCACAATGAAGAGGTTGAAAAAGCAGCAGAGAGATATTGCAAGGCTTATATTGATTTTGATTATGATACATATTCTGAAATGGTATTTATTGATGAAGAGACCTATTACAATCTGTTGTATACGAAGTATGCACAGCGTCAGGGACTTACGTTGGAAGAGTATATCGACGAGGTAAACAGGACGGATTATTTTCCGTTTACGTTCAAGACAATTGACGAGCTGGCTGTTAAGCTGTTTCAGAACAATGAAAAGGTAATGCTCGATGAATTCGGACAGTGGGAAAGTAGTGTTGAATTTGACAGAATGATTGCATATTCAGACGAACAGCTTGAGCATCTTAAAAATGAGCTGAGAAAAGCTTACGCAAGAACAGACGGCGATTTATCGGATATCGGAGGAATAGACATTTCCGCTGTTGTGGATATGGATAAAATCACAGCTGCCTATGAAGTGGTGCTAGATATTGAGATGACCTTTTCAGACACCGGAAAGACGAACAGCACCGATCATCGTTTAGTAGTTATCGAATACGATTCGCAGTATAAAGTCATTGATAATACAGATTATTTTGTTTCACACTTTGATGCAGGGCAGTTTTCAAAAGAGGTTTTTGGTAATATGGTATTTACGGATAAACTGCTTAGAAACACGGCAATCAGATGTTCGGTTTCGCTTGTAATAGTCGTGGCTGTTATGATTGTTCTTAAAATGAAAAAATCAAAAATCGGTTAAGTGAATTTGTAGGCACTCTGAATATCAAAAACTTGACACTATAATAATTATAATATATAATAAAATGATTAAATAATGCGATAAGGAGATTTTATTATGGCAACAAAACAATTTAAAATGACTGCAGCAGGTAAGGCAGAGCTTGAAAAAGAGTTAGACTTCCTTAAAACCGAAGGCAGAATTGATATAGCAGAAAAACTTAAGGTAGCACGTTCTTATGGTGACCTTTCAGAAAACAGTGAGTACGACGAGGCAAAGTCAGAGCAGGCTAAGATTGAGGCACGTATCAGCGAGCTTGAATATCAGCTTGACAATTCCGTAATTATTGATGCTGCAAGCTCAGACACAGTAAGCATGGGTACAAAGGTTACTGTTGTAAGAAAAAATGATAATGCTCAGGCAACATATGAGATTGTAGGTTTTGCTCAGTCTAATCCTGCAGAAGGCAAGATTTCAGATGAAAGCCCTGTAGGCAAGGCACTTATGGGCGCAAAGGTTGGCGAGACCGTTGTTGTTGAGGCACCTATCGGCAATCTTGAGCTGGAAATTATAACAATAGACTAATTTTTATACGAGGTAAGATATATGGCTGGAAAGTTTGAAATCACTAAGTCAGGTGACGGTACTTTCACATTTGAATTATTTATTGATGATAAGTCAGTGGGCACAAGTCCTGTATTTGAAAAGGAGGATATGTGTAAGAGGGGTGTTAAGGCTGTTAAGAAGAACAGCAGAATGAAGGTTCAGAACACGCTTCAGAATGACGAGGAGAAAACCAATCCGAAGTATCTTGTTGAGGCTGACGGAGATAAGGTTAAGTATACACTGTTTTTACAGACAGGTGCGGTTGCTCTTGAGGGTGCTGCAGACAGTGAGGCTGAGGCACTTGAGAATATTGAAAAAATAGGCAACAATGCCAATGCAGCGCAGATGCAGATGGCTGAGGTTGTTCTTTCGGAAAACGAGCAGAAGCAGATTCGTATCAACAAGCTTAAGGATTTGCAGGCAGCAGGCTGTGATCCTTTTGAGATTACAAAGGCTACCCAGACACATTTCGCTCAGCAGATTGCAGATCAATTTGGAGAGCTTGAGGAAAAGGATGTATCCATCTGCGGCCGTATTATGACCTGGAGAGATATGGGTAAGGCGAATTTCATCGATGTCCGTGACAGGACAGGCAGAATTCAGGTATATGTTCGTATGAACGATATCGGTGAGGAAGAGTTCAAAGAGTTCAAAAAGTGGGATTTAGGTGATATTGTCCAGGTTGACGGCTTTGTTTTCAAAACCAGAACAGGTGAAATTTCCGTACACGCTAAGAAGATTACGCTTCTTTCCAAATCTCTTCTTCCGCTCCCTGAGAAATTTCACGGTCTTACCGATACGGATACACGTTACAGAAAGCGTTACCTTGATATGATTATGAATCCTGATGTTAAGGATACATTTATCAAGCGTTCAAAGATTATTTCTTCAATAAGATCTTATCTTGACAAGCTTGGATTTGTTGAGGTTGAAACACCGATTCTCAATAATATCGCAGGCGGTGCAGCAGCAAGACCGTTTATCACGCACCATAATTCATTGGATATGGATATGTATCTGCGTATCGCAACAGAGCTTTATCTTAAGCGACTGATTGTAGGCGGTATGGAGCGTGTTTATGAAATCGGACGTAATTTCAGAAATGAGGGTATGGACGTAAGGCATAATCCTGAGTTCACCTGCATTGAGCTTTATCAGGCATATACCGATTATCACGGTATGATGGATATTGCGGAGGCTCTGATAAGAAATGCAGCAAATGAGGTCTGCGACGGCAATCTCCATATCACTTTCAACGGCACTGAAATCGACCTTGAAACACCGTTTGCACGCCTTACAATGGTAGAGGCTGTTAAGAAATTCAGCGGTGTTGATTTTGCCGAGTTTATGTCAGATGATGAAAAAGCAATTGAGATTGCTAAGGAAAAGGGCATTGAAATTGAAAACGGAAAGGCAACCTGGGGCGATATCCTGAATTCCTTCTTTGAAGAGTTTGTAGAGGAAAACCTCATTCAGCCTACATTCATTATGGACTACCCTGTTGAAATCAGTCCTCTTACAAAGAGAAAGCCTGACTGCCCTGTTCTTACCGAAAGATTCGAGCTGTTCATTCTCGGCGGTGAATATGGTAATGCTTATTCAGAGCTTAATGATCCGATTGACCAGATGTCACGCTTTGAGGCTCAGATGAAGCTCAGAGAAGCAGGTGACGATGAGGCAAATATGATTGACCACGATTTTGTTACCGCACTTGAATACGGTATGCCTCCTACAGGTGGTCTCGGTATCGGCATTGACAGACTTGTAATGCTCCTTACAGATAACTATTCAATCCGTGATGTTTTGTTGTTCCCGACAATGAAGCCTTTAGATAAATAAATTTTGCTTTATGGATAAACAAAGTACAGTAAAATGCAGGGAAAGCAATTTCGATATTCTGAGAGTTATCAGTGCAATAGCGGTTATTGTGATTCATATAACTGCAATTTATAGAAGTGCTTTGATTAGCGGTGACAGTTTTGGGAATAATCATACGGATTCGTTGCTTGCAATATTACTATTTGATACTCTGACAAGATTTGCAGTTCCTTGTTTTATGATGCTGTCAGGTGCTTTTTTATTAGCTGACGACAGAAATATGAATTTTAAATATTTTTATAAAAAATCCTTGAAAAATGTCGTAATACAAATGGTCATTTTCTCTTTGGTGTTTTTGGGGTATTTTGAATTCAAAAATATTTATTCTGTAATTACCGAAGGCGGCGGATTTTCAAAGCTGCTGATTCCTGTGGTAAATACCCTTATGGGCAGACCTTGTTCCCATATGTGGTATTTATATACATTGACAGGCATCTATTTGCTCATTCCGTTTGTTTTAAAAATTAAAAACTCTATCAGTGAAAAAGCTTTCGGAATGATCAGTCTGATATATTTTGTTGTGGCAGTTCTCAGCGGCTGGACCAGTTCTTTTCGATTGGAATGGGGAATAGGCAAGGTGGCTTGCTATCTGGGATTTGTTCTTGTCGGATATCAGTTGAGAAATATTTGTTCAGGAAAGAATAATCTGCAGGGAATTCTTCTGGTTATTGCAGGATTTTTGTCACAACTTCTTTTGGTATATGTTCAGTACAGGCATATCTTGGGCGGCATAACCGAAGAAAACGAAAAATTCAGTCTTACAAGCTATTTCAATCCTGTTGTTGCTTTTGCAGCAGTATTGATATTTGCAGGCTTTTCCAAGCTGAATATCAAAAATTGCAGGTTGGGGAACTTGCCTAAACTGACATTCTATATTTATATATTACATATGTTGGTTATTGACGCAGTCAACGCTGCAGTGTTTAAAATTTTCGGATTTCTTCCGAAAGCGGAAATTTTTATTCCTATAAGTCTTGCAATTGTTTTCATCCTATCTTATATTCTGGCTTTGTTATACAACAAAATCTGGAATATTGCTGACAGAAAACTATCCATTACTGATAAGGCTTGCAAATTGCTTAAGCTGAATTGATATAAATTAAATAGTATAAAGTAACTGAGACCGTTTATTAAACAGGAGTCATTATGAACGATGTGATTGAAAGAGATACTGTGACTGATGCAATTGCTCCGTGTGCATTTTGTTGTTTTACCTGTGCTGCAAAGAAGAATGGTGTTATTGAAGAATCGTCAAAAAAGCTGAATCATTATCTTGAAGGATATTATGAGTTCAATAAAAAAGTTCTTCCATTCAGATACAGAAATTACAGCAAAAAGATAAAAGAGCTTGTTACGCAGCTTGAAAAGTTTTCTGATAGACCATGCAATGGCTGCCGTAATGGAGCTGATGAAAGGTGCTGTATTCCGGACTGCTTTATTGAGAAATGTACGCGTGAGCATAATGTTAATTTTTGCGGTGAATGTGATGAATTTCCGTGCAAAAGGGCTTTAGACTTCTTTGCCGGAGAGAATCTGCAGGAATGGAAATCCAACAATGAAAAAATCAGAAACAGCTCACCTGAAGATTTTTATCGGTATGCAGTTTCAAAATCTCATTATTTGCATTTTAAATTCGAAAATGAGTAGAATCAGCAGTGTGCCCATATGGGGGCAATATTTATTAAACATTATAGGCTTAGGTCTGTGTTAAATTAAAAATTATACATAAGTAAAGAAGGTATAAAAATGAGATCAGATTTAATCAAAGAGGGTCCTTCAAGAGCTCCTCATCGCTCACTTTTAAGAGCGCTCGGTATTGACGAGCTTGAGATGAAAAGACCTTTCGTAGCAGTTGTAAATTCAAAGAGTGACTATATTCCCGGCCATATGCACCTTGATAAAATTGCGGAGCAGGTTAAAGCCGGTATCAGAAATGCAGGCGGTGTGCCGTTTGAATTCAATACGATCGGCGTTTGCGACGGTATTGCAATGAATCACAGAGGAATGAAATATTCACTTTGCTCAAGAGAGCTTATTGCAGACAGTATAGAGGTTATGCTTACTGCACATCCGCTTGATGCAATTGTGTTTATCCCAAACTGTGATAAGATTGTACCCGGTATGCTCCTTGCAGCCTGCAGACTGAATCTGCCTTGTATCTTTATCAGCGGCGGCCCAATGCTTCCGGGTAAGAGTACAGAGACTGAAAATCGTATCGGTCTTTCAGAGCAGTTTGAATATGTAGGTGCAAATGCAGTAGGTAAGATGAGTATGGAAAATCTTGAATCCTGTGCATTCACGGCTTGTCCTACCTGCGGTTCATGCTCAGGTATGTACACAGCGAACTCAATGAACTGCCTTACTGAAACAATCGGTATGTCACTTCCGGGCTCAGGTACAATCCCTGCTGTTATGAGTGCAAGACTCAGACTTGCAAAGATGGCAGGTGAGAGGGTAATGGAACTCCTTAAGGAGGACATCAAGCCTTTAGATATTATTACTGAAAAAGCAATCGAGAATGCTATGCGTACAGATATGGCAATCGGCTGTTCAACAAATACGATTCTTCATCTTACTGCAATTGCTCACGCTGCAGGTCACGATATTGACCTGGATGACCTTGATGCTTACGGCAGAAAGACACCGCAGATTTGTAAGCTGAATCCTGCTTCATCTGTATTTATTACAGACCTTAATGATGTGGGCGGTATTCAGGCAGTAGTTAAGGAACTTGCAAAGGGCGGTATGATTAATACAGACGCACTTACAGTAAACGGAACTGTTGCTGACAGAATCGCAAATGCTCCTGACGCTGACGGTGATATCATTCGCAGACTGGATAATCCATTCTCAGCAGACGGCGGTATCGCTGTTCTTAAGGGTAATCTGGCTGAGGATGGTGCTGTTGTCAAGAAGGGTGCAGTTGCTCCTGAGATGATGCAGCATAAGGGCCCTGCTAAGTGCTATAATAGTGAGGAAGAGGCAATTGCCGCAATCAACGGCGGTAAGGTTGTTGCAGGTGATGTTGTTGTTATCCGTTATGAAGGTCCAAAGGGCGGTCCGGGTATGAGAGAAATGCTCTCACCAACCTCTGCCATTATCGGTATGGGTCTTGGCTCATCTGTTGCACTTCTTACTGACGGACGTTTTTCAGGTGCAACTCGTGGTGCCTCTATCGGTCATGTCAGTCCTGAGGCAGCAATGGGCGGTACGATTGCTCTTGTTGAAGACGGTGATGAAATTGAAATTGATATCCCTGCAAGAGTGCTTAAGGTTAATGTTTCAGATGAAGTTTTAGCTGAGCGTAAGGCAAAGTGGCAGCCTCCTGTTCAGGAGCTTTCAGGATATCTTAAGAGATATGCACAGCACGTAACAAGCGGTGCTAAGGGTGCTGTTTTTGAGGATTAGGAGCTGACTCTATGAGTGGTGAAAAAAAGAGAAGAGTCAGAAAAAAGGGTATATTCATAGATTATGTCGCATATATTCTTTCTTTCCTCGTCGTTTCATTGGCAGCAGTTATAGCCGTGCTCTTTATTGCCGAGAAGCCTGCAACTGAATTTGTTCATAAAATTGAAAAGCAGTATGAAATGCAGGTAAGAGACATTGCAGTGAATATTGACGGCTCTTATCAGGCTTGTGAGCCTGATGAATATGATGTGAATTCTCCATATGGTGATAAAATAGGCAATATAACGATAGAAAGCTGTGGAGTCAACAGTGATATTTACTATGGCTCAAATCGTGCTTCTATGCGGTATGGTGTTGGCTTTATGAGTGACGACTATGATTTGGATAATGGCTCAGGTGTAAAGGTAATAAAGGGATATGATGAAACCTATTTTTCCGGTTTGAAATATGCAGGGATAGGTGATATCGTTAAAATCAATACCTCTCTCGGCGAAACCGAATACCGTATTACTGATGCAAAATATATCAGCAGGGGCACGGAGCCGTACAATTCAAAGGATATAGATATGCTCGTTTTATGCAGTGTTCCTTCTGACTTCTCGGAGCACGGCGGTGAACGCTATTATGTGTTCGCCGAAAAGATATATGGGGAGGGCAACTGATATGGCAAATCTCCCTGAAAATAAATCATCAAAGGTACTGAGAGTATTTTTATCCTTTGTACTGTTTTTTCTGATTGTACTAGTAAATATGTCTGTTTGTTCAAAAGCAGTGTTTTTGAATAAAAATGATATTGAGGATAGGTTTACCGGCTATGAATATGTCAGCTCAGTAAAAAACAGTGTGCTGGAATATACAACGGATATCTATACAATGAACGGACTTGACAGCAGTTCGCTGGATTCTGTGTTCGATGATGAAGCTGTAAGAGAAGCTGTTAAGGCTTATATTGCAGGAAATATCGGTTCAAGTCCCGGATATAATGAAGATACCTATTTTGAGTCTGTTCGGAAAATCTGCGATTTACTTGAAACTGATTTAACACATCAGATTCAGGAAAAAGGACTTAAAAATGATACGCAGAGCATAAAGAATATCTCACAGTCTGTAAATGATTACTTCGTGGACGAGCTTGATATCGGCCACCCCAAAGCAAAAACAATGATAAATACAGGTGCGGTTGCATCAGTAGTTGTTATGTGTATAGGCTTGTTCTTTGTTATATCAGTCGGACTGACTCTGTTTTTTATCGGAACAAAGAGATATCGCTCTGTTCGTGCCATAGGTATAAGCTTTTATACGGCAGGATTATTTGAAATTTTGATTTCCGTTATGGCGTGTGTTGTATTTGGAATAAAACATATTGACATTTTCCCTGTTTATTTAAGAGAGCTTGTTATGAATTATATTTATCACTGCATCAGCAGTGTTGCTGTATCAGGCTGCTTTTTACTTTTCATAGGTTTAATCATTTCGGTTATTGTATGGAAGATGAGACGGAGAAATAATTAGAGGTGAAAATATGGATAATGATGTAGCTATTTCCGTAAAAGATGTTACGATGACCTTTAACCTGAATAAGGAAAAGGTTGACAATCTTAAGGAATATGTAATCAAATTAATTACCCGTAAGATTGAATATAAAAAGTTTTATGCCCTTAAGAATATAAATATTGAGGTGAAAAAGGGCGAGCATCTTGCGATTCTCGGTCTTAACGGTGCCGGCAAGAGTACACTTTTAAAAACAATTGTCGGTGTTTATAAGCCTTGTGAGGGTACTGTTGAAAAGAGCGGTGTGATTGCACCTCTTCTTGAGCTTGGTGCAGGCTTTGAGCCCAATTATACCGGCGAGGAAAATATTTATCTTTACGGTTCCATTCTGGGATATGACAGAGCATATATCAAAGAGAAGTTTGACGAAATCGTTGAATTCTCAGAGCTTGGTCACTTTATTAAGGTACCGATTAAAAACTATTCAAGCGGTATGAGAGCAAGACTCGGCTTTTCCATTGCAACAGCAGTTGAGCCGGATATCCTGATACTGGATGAGGTGCTTTCTGTTGGTGATGCCAGCTTTAAGAAAAAAAGCCTTGCAAAGGTTCAGTCCCTTTTTGATAAGGGTGTTACTGTTTTATTTGTATCTCACAGTATTGATCAGGTTAAGGCGATTTGCGATAAAGCAATTCTTCTTGAACATGGCGAAATTATCGCACAGGGGGATATTGATGAGGTTATCCCTGTGTACGAGGAAAAGACAAAGAAAAAGCCTGCTAAAAAAGGCTGATCTTGAAAATAAATATATCAATTAAAAATCCATTGTTAAGCAAACTGCTTACAATGGATTTTTTGTATTTATAGAAAGTCGTAATTTATAGCTTATTGCCGCCGAGTATGTGTATTCCCTGTGCAGATATGTAATGGTACGTGCTCAGCTTTCGCATATATGAATCATCAGTGTGAGCACAGACAAGCGGTTCATTCTTCTCAAAGCCTGTTACAACGAGTGTATGGTAATATTCAATACCGTTATTCAGGCTGATGAAATCACCTTTTTCAAGATTGTTTATTGGTGCCGAGTTTCCAAAAGGACCTTCATTTGTATTGCTGAGCATAAACTTTCTGAAATACCCTGCATCAGACCACGCGGCGGCTCTGTCAGTTGGTGAGTTGTAATACCAGCCGATGTCCTTTGTGTAATTCATAATACCTATACCTGCAAAAAGACACTGTGATGCAAAATTGGTACAGTCACCGCCGATAGCGTCAAAATTGAGGTATTGGCTATTGCGTGCCATTGCCCATGTTTTAGCATATTCGACCGCTTCATTTCTGTTATACTCTGCAAAGTGCATAATCCTGCTCCTTAATCCTATTCTATACAATAGTATGAAAAGAGTATGAATTTCATTCTGAATATAAAAACGGCTGTCTCAAAAAATAGAGACAGCCGAAATTTTATTGCTTTGTATGTTCGTCAAGGGTGAGATAATAACCCTTCAGAAAATGTTTCTTGAAATATTTTACCTCATCAAGTGGGATTTCATCAATTAATTTTTCCTGAGCCTGAAGTGCCTTTTCAAACTCCTGATTGCCCATACGGTGTTCCTCAATACACTTGATTAAAGCACTAATTTTATCAGCTGCCTTGACAAGTGCCCAGAGCTCCTTGTCCTCCTCCTGCTTTTCAAAGAAAGGGATATAATCCTCTCTGAATTCATCAGGAAGCATTGCAATGAGTCTTTCACCTGCAGTATGTTCAATTTCCTTGTAAACACTTTTAATTTCATCATTATAGTATTTTACAGGCGTTGGCATATCACCGGTTATAACCTCAGTGGTATCGTGGTAAAGTGCCAGCAGGCACACACGCTCAGCATTATAGCTTTTGCCGAACCTTTTGTTGCCGATCAGTGCAAGTGCATGGGCAATCACAGCGACTGAATGGCTGTGCTCGGCAATATTTTCTTTATTGGTATTTCGCATTAAAGCCCATCTGTCGATAAGCTTCATACGATTAACCATTGCAAAAAAGTTGTATTGTTTATTCTCCATATTTTCCATTAACCTGCCTTGAACCTATTCGCAGCTTTTTATATCTATTCCGAGTTCGTCAAGCTGGATATTGTCAATCGTGCTCGGCGCACCGCTCATAAGCTCGCTTGCATTCTGAACCTTAGGGAATGCAGTAACATCTCTTAGGCTGTCTGCACCGCAGATAATCATTGCAAGTCTGTCAAGACCGATACCCATACCGCCGTGAGGAGGAGAAGCGTAATGATATGCTTCAACAAGGAAGCCGAACTTTGCGTCAATTTCTTCCTGCTCCATGCCAAGCAGCTCAAACATCTTGTTCTGGAGCTCACAGTCCGTGATTCTCATTGAACCTGATGAAAGCTCAGTACCATTTAAAACAAGGTCAAATGCCTTAGCTCTTACCTTGCCCTTATCCGTGTCAAGGTACTCAATACATTCCTCCATAGGCATTGTGAACGGATGGTGCATAGCTACCCATTCACCTGTTTCCTCGTCCTGCTCAAAGAACGGCATTTCTGTAATCCAGAGATAGTTCCATTTGCCCTCAGGGATTATGCCAAGCTCCTTAGCAATGATGAGTCTCAGTGAGCCGAGAATGGATAAGGCAGATGATGTCTTGTCTGAAATGATGAACACACAGTCACCCTTTTCTGCACCGAGTTCGGTGATAAGGTTGTTCAGCTCATCATCCTTCAGGAACTTATTGAAAGAGCAGTTCGGCTCTTCGTCAGCCCAGCGGATATAGGCAAGTCCCTTTGCACCGATACCCTTTGCGTGCTCGGTCAGTTTGTCAATTTTCTTTCTTGTGTAGGTTACTGCCGCATTTTTTGCAACAATAGCCTTGACTGCACCGCCGTCGGCAATCGCATTTTTAAATACAACAAAATCAGTTTTGTCTGCCCAATCGGTGATATCGTTAATCAGCATATCAAAGCGTGTATCAGGCTTGTCTGAGCCGTACTTTTCCATAGCCTCTGCAAAGGTCATTCTCGGCAGTGGCATAGGGATGTCAACGTTAACGGTTTCCTTCATCAGCTTTGAGATAAAGCCTTCAGCCATTTCCATAATATCGTCTGTGTCCACAAAGGACATTTCAAGGTCAATCTGCGTGAATTCAGGCTGTCTGTCTGCTCTGAGGTCTTCATCTCTGAAACAGCGCGCAAGCTGTATGTAGCGGTCAAAGCCTGCTACCATACAAAGCTGCTTGTAAATCTGAGGTGACTGCGGAAGAGCGTAGAACTTTCCGTTATGAACACGAGACGGAACAACATAGTCCCTCGCGCCCTCAGGTGTTGATTTAATCATCATCGGTGTTTCAATTTCAATAAAATCATTATCATAGAAATAATCTCTTGCAATTTTTGCAATCTTATGACGCATCAGAATGTTCTGTGTGAGCTTCTGATTTCTGAGATTCAGATAACGGTATTTGAGTGTAGTCTCATCACCGACCTTTTCGGAGTTAACAATTTCAAAAGGAGGTGTTTCTGATTTGGAAACGATTCGCAATTCCTTTACGTTAACCTCAATTTCACCGGTAGGTATATCCTTATTTTTGCTTTCACGCTCACATACTGTACCCACAGCGGCAACAACAAACTCCGATCTTACAGACTGAGCTTTTGCAAATATATCGCGGTCGGTAGTGTCATTAAAGGAAAGCTGAATAATACCTGTTCTGTCTCTTAAATCAATGAAAATCAGATTGCCGAGATCACGCTGTCTCTGGCACCAACCGAAGAGAGTAACCTCTTTTCCGGCATCGGCAAGTCTCAGCTCACCGCAGTAATTTGTTCTTTTTAAGCCTTTAATTGTTTCTGCCATTGTATTTTCCTCTTTTAGTTTTCCTCATTTTTTAAGCCGAACAGTGAGCCAAAATCAAATTCCTCACCATTGATTTCCAAATTGGCAAGCTGCTCTGAAAGGGATATGTTATAAAAACCGCTTACAAAGGTTTCAAGTGCGATATCGGTTTCCTCACCTGTGCTCATATTTTTCAGCTTTGCTGTACCGTTTTCAACCTCATTATCACCGATAACGATATTGAATTTTGCACCGAGCTTGTCAGCATATTTCATCTGTGCACGTACAGAGCGCTGATTGAGATCCATTAATGCGGTGAAGCCCTCAGCTCTCATATCCTTGACAATTTCAACAGCCTTGAGTGTTGCCTTGTCACCAAGTGCAACAACGAAAAGGTCAGGTACATTTGCATCAGGGAATGGTGCATTTTGTGCATCCATAAGCATCATAAGACGTTCAAGTCCCATTGCGAAGCCCAGTGAAGGTGTTTTCTGTCCGCCGAGCTCGTCCACAAGTCCGTCGTATCTTCCGCCGGCTGCCACAGCACTCTGTGCGCCGATTGAATTTGTAATGAATTCAAAAACGGTTTTGGTGTAATAATCAAGTCCTCTTACAATTTTAGGGTTGATTGTGTAGTCGATATGCATTGACTTAAGGTATTCCTGTACCTTTTTGAAATGCTCATTACATTCCTCACAAAGATAATCAAGAACAACAGGGGCATCCTTTGCAATCTCTGAGCATACTGGACTTTTGCAGTCGAGTATACGCATCGGATTTCTGTCAAGTCTGTCACGGCAGGTGTCACAAAGCTCATCTTTTCTTGAAGAAAAATATTCCTTGAGTGCCTTGTGGTATTCTGCACGGCAGGTAGGACAGCCGATTGAATTGATTTCAAGGCTGATATCCTTTACTTCCAGCGTATCGAAAATGGATTTTCCGAGAGAGATAAGCTCAGCATCTGCCAAAGGTGATGCCGTTCCGAAGCATTCCACACCAAACTGGTGAAATTCTCTGAGTCTGCCTGCCTGTGGTTTTTCGTATCTGAAGCAGGGACCTACGTAGCAAACCTTCTGCGGCAATGCTTCGTTGCAAAGTCCGTTTTCAAGATAAGATCTTACTGCGCCTGCAGTACCCTCAGGTCTGAGTGTTATGGAACGTCCGCCCTTATCATCAAAGGTATACATTTCCTTCTGAACAACATCTGTCGTATCTCCTACGCCGCGCTGGAATAATTCCGTGTGTTCAAACATCGGTGTGCGGATTTCCTTATATCCGAATTTTTCAGCAATATCAAGTGCAGTTGCCTCGATATACTGATTCTTGTGTACCTCCTTAGGCAGCACATCCTTTGTTCCTTTAATAGCTTTTGTAACAAGTGCCATAACGCACCTCCAATTAAACGTGTAAAATCAATAAAGCGGGTGAGGCTGTAATTTTGTTTTACCTGCATCACCCTGTTTTTTATTTAAGTGTATTTACCTTGATGGATTATATCTCGGATTTACAATCTCTCTCCATTCAAAGTCACCGCGTTCAACACCTCGTATAAGTGCTTCGGCAGTTGCAATATTTGTTGCAAACGGAATATTATGAACGTCGCAGAGCCTGAGCAAATCGTGGTCGTTTGGCTCGTGCGGTTTAGGTGAAAGGGGATCACGGAAGAAGATAAGTAAATCTATTTCATTACAAGCAATTCTGCTTGCAATCTGCTGTCCGCCGCCCTGACTGCCTGAAAGAAAACAATTTATTCTAAGTCCTGTTGCTTCAGATACAAGCTTACCTGTTGTACCTGTAGCACATACATCGTGTCGGCTGATGATGCCGCAATACGCTATGCAAAACTGAACAAGCAGTTCTTTTTTTGCATCGTGTGCAATAAGTGCAATATTCATACATTACCTCCATAATTAATAAAATAGTGTAAGACAAATGAATGTCGGATTTTCTGTATTTGACTAATATATTAACATAATTTTTTTTAGTGTTCAATATTTAATAATTATTATTTCAAAGTAAAATGCCTGTTTTTTGATTGTTTTTAGCATCCGTATTGTTCTGATACCAGTATTTAATGATTTCAGCAGTCATTTCAGCAGTCTCACTACCTGAGCCGGCAAGCTCAACAACGGATGAAATTGCGATTTCAGGCTTTTCGTACGGAGCATAGGTTATCAGGAAACCGTTATTTCTTTTCACTCCGTTTACAATAACCTCTGATGTACCTGTCTTGCAGGCAACGTTTGTGCTGAGCTGGTCATAGATCAGGCTCGGTCCGCCGCTTGTAGCAACCATTCGCATACCCTGATATATGTTGTCAAGAGTATTCTGACTTAAGTCCATTGTATCAACGGCATTTTTGTTTTTATCATTAACGATGCCGCTTGAAGCCTCAATAACGGATTTTACAAGATGAACCTCATACCTTGTTCCGCCATTTGCGAGGGTTGAGCAATAGTTTGCAAGCTGCAGGGGAGTGAACAGGTTGTCACTCATACCGATAGCTGTAAGCATAGTATCACCGATTCGCCATATACCGCCTGCATTTTCTCTGTTGTCAGGGGATGAAAGAATACCTGATGATTCGGCAATTTCAATACCTGTTTTCTGTCCCAATCCGAAAGCGGTTGCATATTCGTCAATCTTGTCAATGCCTGTATCCAGTGCAGTGTTGTAGAAGAACATATTACAGGAATCCTTAAGTGCTAATCGTACATTCTCTGTACCGTGCGCATTGCCGTGCAGACACTTGAAGGGTTGTCCGAAAAACTCCTTTGTACCCTCACAGACATATGTGGTATCTGAGTTAATCGTGCCTGCTTCAAGAGCCGCAGCTGCCGTTACAGGTTTGAAGGTTGAACCGGGTGCGTATGTACCAAGTGCAAATCTGCTCCAGAGCGGATTCCTTGAATTCTTTGAAAGCTGGTCGTATTTATCATAATAATCATTCAGATTATAGGTCGGATAAGATGCTGCAGCAAGAATTTCACCATTGTTGCAGTCCTCAACAACGACTGCACCTGCAGAGGATAAGGAGTCAACCTTGTCGCAAACCTCTTTCAGCTTGTTTTGTGCAATGACCTGCAGGTCACGGTCAATGGTGAGTACAACCGTGTTTCCCTGAATCGGCTTTTTTGTAACCTCTTCGGTAATATTACCGTCCTTGTCAACCGTGATTGTAAGCTCACCGGGTGTACCCTTAAGCGCACTTTCCATTGCCTGCTCGATTCCGGATTCTCCAATCTGGTCGGTGATGTTATATCCGTCATCTTTTTTTTCTTCATATTCCTCAGCATTGATTTTTCTGACAGTACCGAGTATGTGGGGGGCAATAGATCCGTCAACATATTCTCTGTAGGCTACAACCTGAACATCAGCACCAAGATAGGTGTTCTTGTCCTCTTTTATTTTTGCAACCGTTTCATTGCTGACATCATCGGCAATGGTAACCGGATTTTCATATGAAAAAAGAAGTCTTGTAAGCTCGTATCTGATGTTGCCGATTTTAAGTGCCGTTATCTTATCATATCCCTCAATTTCATACTTTTCCATAACTGCATCATAACAGTTTTGTGCAGTGGCATAATGCTGAAGATTCAGCATATCGGCACTCTTCATGGTTTCAATATCCTGTTCAATATTTTGGCCGTCTCTTTTAAATCTGATATTACCTGATTTATCGTATTCAAGGGGAAGATTCTGTGCAAATTCCTCGTCGTTTGATTCAAACAGCTTTATCAGATTGTATATGATTTCATTACGCCGCTTGTTATCCTTAGCGGACGGAAAATAAACAGCATTCAGAATAATGGAATTTCCCTGACGGTTTGTAACAAGGGAGTTGCCGTTTCTGTCAACAATCTCACCGCGTGCTGCTTCGATAGGAACGGTGTATGTGTCAACCGTGTTATTCTGTTTTGCGTAATATTCGTTATCACGAATCTGAATTTTGTAGAGGTCAATTGCAAAGCCCAATACGATTGCAATAATCAGTACAAGAGAAATTGTACTTCTGCTGCTTTTATATCTTAATTTCACTTTGCAGGCCTCCTTGTTTTGTTCGTTAGAAATCGTGTTTTGTTTCGTGGTTCAGTTTCATTTTTATCGGTCTGATAATCAGCCAAAGAAGCGGCGTAACCGCAATGGTATAAACGGCACACGGAATATAGAATGAGAAAAGAGTCATTTCTCCGCCGTCAACACCTTTTATGATTATAAAGAACAGCCAGTACAGCAAGCAGTATAAAGCGATTGCGATAGCTGACGAAAATATATTTGTTATAAGCGTATCTCGTGCAATAAAGTTTACAAATGCACAGGATAAAAAGCATATCACTGCAATGAATATGCAGTTGAATCCAAGATGAACAGCACCTGTTAAATCCCATAGCAGGCCTGCGAACAGACCGAGCAGTGTTCCCACAAATGCATCTTCACCGATTGTCAGAATAATTGCAATCGGAATAAGCAGCAAGCATCTTGCACCGAAAATCTGAGGAAACAGTCCCGGTGTGTTTTGCAGCAGGTCAGCAGCTATAATCATCAGACAATAGAAAAAATATTTGGTGGCTTTCTGCTTTCTTGTCAGCTCCATCAGTCAGCCTCGCTTTCTGCAGTAAAGCCTGTCAGCACCAGACAATTGTCCAGATTTTCAATGCTCGTTCCCGGTTCAACAACAGCATATGTTGATATGTTTGTTGTCTCATCATTGATATCTCTTACCGTTCCGATGATGATCCCCTTCGGCATCGTGGAGCTGATACCTGCTGTGGCAATGATTGAGCCGTATGAAATTTTTGTTGTTGCGTCAAGATTTTCAAATTTACAGTATCCGTCCTTAGCAATCTGCGCGTCACCTGTTACATAGCTGAGCTCCTTTGTATTGACATCATATGCGGAAACGCTGAAGTCAGGGTCTATAATCGAGCTTACAACACTGTAGGTCGGATAGGCTTTTTTTATAACGCCCACAAGGTATTTTCCGTAAAGCACGGCATCGCCGTCCTTTATACCATTTACGCTTCCCTTGCTGATTGTAAAGGAGCAGTAAGGATTTGCACTGTCACGTCCGATAACGGATGCCTGTGTGTATTTGAAATCAGGATTATCCTCTTTAAGCTCAAGTGCTTCCTTATAAAGCTCGTTCTGTGACTTAAGATTATCATAATCGGCAAGCTGATCCTGAAGCTCACCCAGCTCCTTCTGCAGCTCGTCAATCTTCTGCTCGTATTGTGCATTGCCCTTTGCATTGTCGGATATTCTGTCAATGCCGTCTGAAAGCTTTGCAGCTACCCAATGGGCAGGGGTGAAAAGTGTTCCTACAATGCTGGATTGTGCTGTTTCACCGTGACCGTTGGCTGCGCATATGAACATACCGACAAGCAGTAAGGCAAGGATGACTGCTATTAATTTGAACCGACTGCTTTTAAAAAGCTTTTTCATCTTTTATACTGCCCTTCTGAGTTTAATTGATGTTCCGATTGCAACGCAGTCCGTAGGATTTTCCGGAATATGTACTGCAATTTTTGTTTCCTCTGAAATAAGATTTGCAAGTCCTCTGAGCTGGCTTGAGCCGCCTGTGAGGTAAATACCCTTGTCTATGATATCCGCTGCAAGCTCAGGGAGAGTCACCTCAAGTGTTTCCTTAATTGCGGAAATAATCCGAGAAACAGGGGCAGATAAAACCTCTCTTATTTCTTCAGATGTGATTTCAGCACTCTTTGGAAGACCGTTGATAATGTTTCTTCCGCGTACCTCCATAGCGCCCTCACCGTCGTAAGGTGCAGCAGAGCCGATTTTAAGCTTGATATCTTCGGCTGTGTTTGTGCCGACAAGGAGCTCATGCTCTCTCTTCAAATAATTTATAATAGCTTCATCAAGTGCGTCACCGCCAACCTTTATGCTTCTGCAGGCTGCAATACCACCCAGACTGATAACGGCAACATCACAGGTGCCGCCGCCGATATCAACTACCATTGAGCCTGTGGCATCAAATACAGGCAGACCAACACCCAAAGCAGCGGCCATTGGCTCTTCAATGAGCTCAACGTCCTGTGCACCGGCTGAACGTACAGCGTCCTCAACTGCACGTCTTTCAACCTCAGTTACATCACTCGGTATGCTGATAACAACCCGTGTTCTTGTGAAAAGACTCCTCTTGCTGGAGCGGTAAATAAAGCTCCTGAGCATATCTGAGGTCATATCAAAGTCTGCAATAACACCGTCCTGAAGGGGACGTACAGCGATAATAGAGCCCGGAGTCCTGCCAATCATAGCTTTTGCCTCATCACCGGTTGCAAGCACTCTTTTGGATTTTACATCAACGGCAACAACGCTTGGCTCACGGATAACAATTCTGCCCTTTTTGTCACAGATAATTGTATTCGATGTGCCGAGATCAATGCCGATATCCCTTGAAAATAACATATATTTCTCTCGCTTTCAAAAATGATTATTCTACAAATCTATATAAAATTCCATTATAGTTTTATCAGTGTATATATTATATAATAGAGTGGTGTTTATAACAATATAAAATTTGAAAATTTACAAAATTGTAAAATTATTGTTTAGCATATCAACAATGTTATTGATATTTCGTAGGGGACGATTCCATATCGTCCCACAATATTGAAAAATGATTTAGGGCGGATATTGAATCCGCCCCTACAGAATAGCTTTATTTATTTAATTATTTTTTATATATTTTCGTGCGTGGTTTAGGATGATTTATTGTTCTCTAAATTTCTACAGTAAATTCGTAGCCCTGATTTCTGACCTCATCAATCACGTCACCGAGTATTTCTGCATTCGTTGCACTGACTGCGTGAAGGAGCATAATTTCACCATTATGCGTGTTGTCAATAATTGTTTTATATGCTTCGTCCTTATTTCCGGGATTCTGTGTATCCCAGTCAGCATAGGCAAAGGACCAGAATATGCTCTGGTATCCCAGACTGTCTGCAAGTGCCAGTGTTTTTTCACTGAATTCGCCCTTAGGAAAACGGAACAGAGTCATTCTGTATTTGAAATTTTCTTTCATATAATTGTCAAGAAAAACAATTTCCTCAGTAGCTTCCTCATCTGAAACCTCGTCAAGTGTATAGTGGCGGTAGGTATGATTTCCTATGATGTGACCCTCGTCAATCATACGTTCAATCAGCTTTGGATTGTCTTTGACAAAATCATAGGTTACAAAGAAAATTGCCTTAACCTGCTTTTCTTTAAGTGTGTCCAGAATAGCCGGAGTATAACCGTTTTCATAGCCCTCGTCAAATGTCAGGCAGATGAATTTTTCATCACTCATAATAAAGTGCGCACCGGAGCTTTCATACAATTTCTGCAGTGATACAGGATCGGCAGGACGTGCGTGATTTTCTGCTCTTCCGGGTCCCCATACAACTTTTTCATTACTGTAATTTTTTGTGTTTACACCTGTAATGTCAACGGTTGTCTGTGCAACGTTTGTGGTGCTTTGCGTACTGTCAGTTGTGTTGTCTATGGTGCTTTCATCATTGCCTGCTTTTGCACTGCAGCCTGTAAGCACGGCAACACATAACAGCGGTATAACTATTTTTTTGATGTTCATAATAAAATTCCCCCTTGATTTATTGTTATCAAAGGGGAATTCAATATTTGTGGTAATTAATTGTCTATTTTCCAACCTGCAGAAAGGATGCCGTTATCCTTTCCGATATGAATTAAAAGGCTTTCAACAATCTCATCGTTTTTCTTAACAGTTGTCACGTATGCTCTTATCTTTACATTGCCGTCGTCTGTGGAATTGCTTTCAAGATTATGGAGCAGAATATTGTTTTCGTTTCGTATGGTTTTTATCAGATGAGAGCGGATGTCCGTTTCACTCTCCTCAGTACATTTAATGGATATTTTATAAAGGCATTCAACCCGGCGTTCTTTTTCTTTGTCATAATTCTTTTTGTTATCAATAAATGTTGAAATAGGGTGAAGAATTAAATGTAAAAATACAATTGTACCTGCAACAATGATTGAAAACAAAATATTGGGAAGCGTGCAGAGAATGCCTATTGCAGCAGTAGTCCATATGGTAGCGGCTGTTGAAAGTCCTCTTATGTTCGTTCCGTCACGAAGAATGAGTCCTGCACCTAAAAAGCCGATACCGCATACAACCTGAGCCGCAATACGTGTAACATCCACATTGCTGTCAGCAGCAATATATGAAAATGCTGAATATGCATATGCACCGACACACACAATAACATTAGTGAGTATTCCTGCCTGGTGCTTTGTCCACTGTCTTTCAAGTCCTACAAAAAAGCCGAGAACAACAGCAATCAGAAGTCTTAGCGAAAATCCTGTTATTGTTGTAATATCCAGAATGTCAGACATTATTGATTTTCAGCTCCCTCAACAGATTTCATTTTTAAATAAGCATTTATAAATCCGTCGATTTCACCGTCCATAACAGCGTTGATATTACCCATTTCAAAGCCTGTTCTGTGATCCTTTGCCATTGTGTACGGCATAAATACGTATGAACGTATCTGGCTGCCCCATGCAATCTCTTTCTGGTCGCCTTTGATGTCATCAATTTTTTCAAGATTTTCTCTTTCTTTGATTTCAACCAGCTTTGATTTGAGCATTCGCATAGCCACCTCTCGGTTCTGATGCTGGCTTCTTTCAATCTGACAGGAAACGACAATACCTGTCGGAATATGTGTAAGACGTACGGCAGAGGAGGTTTTATTTACCTTCTGGCCGCCTGCACCGGATGCACGGTAAACGTCCATTTTAATATCCTCGTCACGGATTTCAACATCAACATCATCATCAATTTCAGGCATAACCTCAAGGGATGCAAAGGAGGTGTGACGTCTGCCTGACGAATCAAAAGGAGAAACACGTACCAATCTGTGAATACCCATTTCACCTTTCAGATATCCATATGCATTTTCACCCTCGACGAGAATGGTTGCACTCTTTACACCGGCAACATCACCGTCAAGGTAATCAAGGGTTGAAACCTTGTAGCCGTGTCTTTCACCCCAGCGGTTATACATTCTGAAAAGCATTTCAGCCCAGTCCTGAGCCTCTGTTCCGCCTGCACCTGCGTGAAAAGTCAGGAGCGCGTTATTGTTATCATACTCACCGCTTAAAAGGGTAGAGAGTGTAAGTGCCTCAAGACGTTTTTCAATATCCTCAACAGATTTTACACAATCGTCCAGAAGGTCAATATCCTCTTCCTCGTCAGCCAGCTCAATCATAACAAGTGCATCTTCATAATCATTTTTAACGCTTTCATATGATGCAACCTTTGCCTTGAGTGAGCCGATTTTCTGCATGGTTTTCTGACTTACTTCCATATTATCCCAAAAGTCAGGAGCACTGCTCTGCTCCTCAAGCTGAGAAATTTCCTCCCTGAGATGGTCAATTGCGAGTGCTTCTTTTAAATTTTCAACTGTTTTTTCAGATTCCAGCAATCTGAGTCTAAGTTCCTCGTACTCAATCATATTGTTTCTCCAAAGAAATTGTTTAGTAATAATTATATTCATAATATTATATACAAATCACCCATATATTTCAAGTTAAAAAATAATTTACAATAAATTAATGGTATATAATAATATTTTTATTATATTAGGATTGATTTATTACAGTTAAGTGATGTATAATATGGTAATTGTAAAAGAAAGGAAAGAATGATGTTTATTGATTCTAATGAAAAATGTCCGGTCTGCGGTGAACATTTTACTGAGAATGATGATATCGTAATCTGTCCTCATTGCGGAACTCCGCACCACAGGGACTGTTATAATTCACTGGGACATTGTTTTAATGCTGATAAACATAATACCGATTTTGAATATAAAGGCTCTTCAGATACAAGTGACAGATCTGCTGATTATGATAATGAAGACAGTACTGCTTCACAACAGAGTAATTTCTGCGAGCATGATTCGGAAAAGAAAACATTTTGCTCAAACTGCGGCAAAGAGATAGATCCGTCAGCACCATTTTGCAGCAGCTGCGGAGAACGGCAGACGAATGCGCAGTACCGAGAATACAGTCCTGTTACCAACTTCGGATTTAACAGTGTACCGCATAGCAGCTATGAAAATGATGAACGTACAGTTGAAGACAAAAGCATTCAGGATGTTGCTGCGGTTGTCAGAACGAACACTGCAAAATTTATACCTAAATTTATTAAGAATAAAAAGCTTTCCTGGAACTGGGCAGGCTTTATATTCGGACCGTACTATCTGTTTTTCAGAAAAATGTATAAGCAGGGCATACTATTTATGGCTCTGAATCTTATTGCAAATCTTGTTATTAACGGAATTTTCTATGAAAATATAACGCAGTATTATACATCCCTTTATGATAAACTCAGTGCGTTTTATACGAATCCTACTTCAGAGCTTGCACAGCAGGTTTTACAGCAGGCTTCGCAGCAGCAGGAGCTTATAATGCCGGCACTTCTCGCAATCAGCGGTATTACTTTAATCATTCATATTATAACGGCACTGTTTTCCGACGCGTTTTACAGGACAAAGGTTATCAATGTCCTTGATAAGGTTGAGGAAAATCTCGAGCAGGGCGCTTCATTTAATATGATGTCTCCGATGTTTGACGGTGCTTCTCTTTCACAATCGGATATGAAAGCTCTTTATTTGGGAAAGCTTGGCGGAACAAGCTTTATATCACCGGTTATGGCTTATTTTGCTCTGAATATAATTACAAATATAATCAGCAGAATTTTATAAGGGGAAATTTTATGAAGGTAAAAAAGGCGATTATTCCTGCGGCAGGAATGGGGACAAGAGTTCTGCCTGTATCAAAGGCGGTACCTAAGGAAATGCTCAACATAGTTGACAAGCCGGCAATTCAATATATTGTTGAGGAGGCTTTTGCATCAGGTATTGAAGACGTACTTATTATTACAAACAGAGGCAAGGGTGCTATTGAGGACCATTTTGACCACGCATTTGAGCTTGAGGCAAAGCTTGAGGGCAATGAAAGCAAAAAGACTATTTATGATGATGTAATGCAGTGCTCAAACTTCGGTAATATCTATTTTATCCGTCAGAAGGAGACAAAGGGTCTCGGCCATGCAGTGCTTTGTGCAAAGAGCTTTGTTGGTGACGAACCGTTTGCTGTTCTTTACGGCGATGATGTTATTCTTTCTGAGACGCCTGTAACAAAGCAGCTTTGTGATGCATATGAAAATTACGGCAAGGGTGCAGTAGGTGTTAAAGAGGTTTCGGATACGGCAATTACGAAGTATTGCTCACTGGCTGTTGAACCCATTGAGGATAACTGCTATAATTGTACGGATATGATTGAAAAGCCGTTGCCTGAAGAGATTATGTCAAATTATTCCATTCTCGGCAGAGTGGTAATGCCGCCTGAGATTTTTGATATTCTTGAAAAAACGCCTCTCGGCGCAGGAAATGAGCTTCAGCTTACAGATGCAATGAAAACACTTTCCCGGACAAAGGGCGTTGTTGCCGTTGATTATGAGGGTACACGCTATGATATGGGCAACAAGTTCGGTATCCTTCAGGCAAATATTGAGGTCGGTTTAAAGCATCCCGAAACGAGAGATGAGCTTAAGGCTTATCTTAAGGAAATTGCAAAGGAGTTAGACTAAATTATGATTAAAATAGAACGCACAAGCGTAATGAATTTTGACAATGCTATGCGCGGTGCAAGGAATCCTATGAACTCGTGGGGCAGATATGATTCATCATTTGATGAAGAGGGCAATTTTGTTTTTGGTGAAAATGATTTAAGTCTTGCAAAGCGTCTCTGCAGTGCAGGCACTGACCACAGAAAATTTGTCAGAATGATATTTGTAAGTGTAGATGTTACTGCACCGATGTATTGGTGGAAGGAATATGATACCTATAAGGTTGGTACAGTTGCTAACTCTACATCCACAATGCATAAAATCACATCAAAACCATTTGAGCTTTCTGATTTCTCGGTTGACCATATGAATGAAGAGGGAATAGCAGCAATGGAAAAGCTGATTGAAACGCTTGAGGATCTGAGAATCAGATATATCGAAACAAAGGATAAGGCGCTTTGGTACACCATTATTCAGCTTCTGCCAAGCTCTTATAATCAGATGCGTACCTGTACGCTTAATTATGAAAATCTTTGCAGTATCTATTATGCAAGGCGTAATCATAAGCTGGCAGAGTGGCATACATATTGCGACTGGATTAAGGAACTGCCTTATTTTTCAGAATTATTTTTGCAGGAAGAAAAGGATTGATTAAATGTCTCAGTACTATTATAACCCATTCGGAAACAGCAGTGATGTAAATGAGGCAATGCAGAGGGAGTTATATAAACAGCAGAGAATAAAACAGGAAAAGCACGAAATCAGAATGATAAGCCTTTCTATGGGCTGTGCAATCGTTGCATATCTGGTTATTCAGACCCTTGTTTCGGGCTTGCTTACCATATTCGGTTTATATGATCTTTATATGAATAATCCTGTATTTCAGTACAGCTTTACGATTATAGGCGTATCCTTTGCATCAGTTGCAGTGCCCTTTGGCGTAATGGCATTGGTGAATAAAAAAAGATATACTGCTCCGGTTATACCGAATAAACGGCTTAAGGCATCAAAAGCCTTTACCTGGATATGCTTCGGTATGGTTTGCTGCTGTGCTGCACAGATTGCAGTATCACTTATTGTGGCAATTTTTCAGGAGCTGTTTCATCTTGAGCTGAAGTCCGGCGAGGTGAACGAGCCGAATTCAGTATGGGCTTGTATTATGTGTATGATCGGTCTTGCAATTATTCCTGCAATATGTGAGGAATTTGCAATGCGATGCTGTTCACTTCAGCTGTTGAAGAAATACGGAAAAGGCTTTGGCGTTGTAGCTGTAAGCATTGTTTTCGGACTTCTTCACGGTAATGTAGTTCAGTTTATTTTTGCATTTGCAATCGGTCTTGTACTCGGATTTATTACTGTGAGAACAGACAGTATTGTTCCTGCAGTTTTCATTCATGCGCTGAATAACGGTATGTCAGTGGTTCAGCTGTCGGTTAAATATTTTGCCGGTGAAAAGGTCTCAACCTATGTTGTTTCTGCAATCTATATTTTCTGGACAATAGCAGGTATTATAGCAGGTATATACCTGCTGATAAAGAAAGAGCTCATAAAAAAGGATAAAAGCGAAAACAGTGTTCTGACGAACGGTCAAAAGTTTACTGCATTTCTGTTTCCTTTTATGATTATTCCGTTTGCAATATTAATTGTTCTCACAGCTTTGACTGTTAGTAAAATCTGATATGAATCCTATTTTTATGGAGCGGGCAATTGCGCTTGCACAAATCAGTGCCCTTGAGGGTGAGGTGCCTGTGGGTGCCGTTGTTGTTAAGGATAATCAAATCGTAGGCGAGGGAAGAAACCGCCGCGAGATTGGAAAAAATGCCCTCTATCACGCAGAGCTTGAGGCAATTGACAATGCCTGTAAAAAGCTTGGCGGCTGGAGATTGTGGCAGTGTGATTTGTATGTCACCCTTGAGCCGTGCCCTATGTGTGCCGGTGCGATTATCAATGCAAGGATAAAAAGAGTTTTCTTTGGAGCGTACGACAAAAAGGCAGGTTCTTTCGGCTCAGTTGCTGATTTTAATGCAATTGCCTATAATCATAAGCCTGAAATCATATCAGGTATAATGGAGGACACCTGTTCCCTTATGCTGACTGATTTTTTTAAAAATTTAAGACGGAATAAGTAATGATAAAAGGCTGTATCTGATTTTTTATATGATACAGTCTTTTGGGCTTTTGATAAAGTGGTATGAAATGTGATGACAGAGAGCTTTATTTCTGAAATGAAGGAGACCGATATGAAAAAGGTATTTGTTGTATCAAAAATGCATCTTGATTTAGGTTTTACGGACTATGCTGAAAATATAAGGCAGAAATATCTTAAATCCTTTATACCTGATGCAATCAGTCTTGCTGAGCGTGTGAATACGACGGACAAAAAATATTTTGTGTGGACAACAGGCTCGTGGCTTTTAAAGGAAATGCTGAATCATGCAGACAGTATGCAAAAGGAAAAGCTTATCAATGCAATGAAAAACGGAAATATTGTCCCTCATGCAATGCCTTTTACAACGCATTCGGAATTGCTTGATTATGGCACTTTTGATTATGGACTGTCCATAGTTGATGAGCTTGATAAAATCAGGGGCAGAAAAACAGTTGCTGCAAAAATGACGGATGTTCCCAGTCATACAAAGGGAATTGTCAAGTTGCTCGCTAATCACGGAATCAAGCTTTTGCATATAGGCGTTAACGGCGTTTCCGCTGTGCCTGAGGTTCCTGAATGCTTTTTGTGGAAAGACGGTGACGCTGAGGTCATTGTCATATATTCAGGCGACTACGGCGGAGCATTCAAAAGTGATTTGATGGATGAAGTGCTTTATTTCGACCATACGCTTGATAATCACGGTGCACCGTCACCGCAAAAGGTTGTGGATAAGTTTCATAAAATTCAATCCCAATTTCCTGATTATGAAATAACGGCAGGCACTATGGATGATTTTGCCGATATTATCTGGGAACACAAAAATGAACTCCCTGTTTTTGAAGGCGAAATCGGTGACACGTGGATTCACGGTGCGGCAACAGATCCATATAAAGCCGCTTCTCTTCGTGAGCTTATGCGTTTGAAGCGTGTGTGGCTCAGTGACGGCAGTATGGAAAAAGGCAGCAAGGAATATAATGCATTTTCCGATGCACTTTTGTGTATTGCCGAGCATACCTGCGGTATGGATACAAAGACTTATTTTGCCGATTATGAAAACTATCTTAAATCAGATTTTCAAAAGGCAAGAAAAAGGGATAAAATTATTATTAAGCATCCATTTCGGGATTATCCTTATAATATACTTAATATTATTAATAAAATCAGATTTAAAAGCTCATACAGTATTATTGAAAAAAGCTGGGCAGAGCAGAGAGTTTATATTGAAAAAGCGGTTGATGCTCTGTCAGAAAGCCATAAGCAGCAGGCAAGGTCTGCACTGAAAAGATTGATGCCTGCAAGTCTTGCGGATGTATCAGAATATCCGCCATACACTGAGTCATTAAAGCTTTCCGATTTTGAATTTGAACTGAATGAATTCGGAGGAATAGGCCATTTTGCCTATAAGGGCAATGAAATCATCAGGAAAAACAATTGTGCTTTGCTTGAATATCGTGTATATACAAGCCGTGATTATGATTTTTGGTTTAAGCATTATGCACGCAATTTCAAGAAAAATGCTGTTTGGGGATATCCGGATTTCGGCAGACCTCTTTTAAAATATGCTGACGGCAAATATCCCAAAGGAAGCTTTTATTACAAAATGGATGGTGCTTATGTAAGTGAAGAGGAAAAGCAGATAAAAGTATTTGTAAATCTGACATGCAGCAAAGCCGTCTGTGAAAAGGCAGGTGCACCAAGAGATGTTCAGGTTGTTTACACATTAAGCAGTGAAGGAATTCAATTTGATGTTATATGGTGTGGTAAGGATGCAAACCGGCTTACAGAAGCGATTTTCCTGCATCTGTATCCGAATGCCGGTGATTTTAAGCTGGTTAAGCTTGGAGGTCAGATTGATTATAAAAGTACTGTGTCAATGGGCGGAAGAAATCTTCATGCAGTTGAACAGTCTATAATGAAAAAAGATTTCGGCAATTTTGATTTTATCAATTATCATTCACCGCTTATATCAATCGGCAAAGGCAAAATACTTGAATATGATAATAAAATCGAAGACATAAAAAAAGACGGAATTTCTTATGTGCTTTATGACAATGTATGGGGTACAAATTTTCCGCTATGGTATGAGGATAATGCACTGTTCTCATTTGAAATAACAAAAAACAAGGGGTAAAAAATGAACTACAAAATACACAGAAATCTGCATACGGATTTCAGCATTTATGAAGAAAACAAACTGGATACAAGGAGTTATTTTATTCCTTTTTCATCTGTAAAAAGACTTGAAAAAACAGACTATAAAAACGAACGCTGTAACTCAGACCGTGTAACAATGCTCAGCGGAGAATGGGACTTTTCCTATTATGAAAAATTAAGCTATGTTCCTGAAGTGTTTGATACTGAGATTGCAGGCTTTGATAAGGTAACGGTGCCCTGCACATGGCAGAGAACAGGCTATGACCAGATAGCCTATATCAATACACGCTATCCTTTCCCTAAAAAGCCGCCGCATATTCCTGCCGATGTGGCTGTCGGTATTTACAGAAAATCTGTTGATATTAAAAATGCAGATAAGCGTCGCACGCTTTCCTTTTTAGGCGTTGCAGGTGCACTTGCTGTTTATGTAAACGGTGAATATGCAGGATACAGCGAGGGTTCACACAATACTGCCGAGTTTGATATAACAAAGCTGCTGCATAACGGAACAAATGAAATTGTTGCTGTTGTATATAAGTGGAGCAACGGTTCGTATCTTGAGTGTCAGGATATGTTCAGGGAAAACGGTATTTTCCGTGATGTTTTTCTCACGGAGTTTGAAAGCAGCTATATAAATGATTTTACTTTGCGTTCATCAAAGAACAGCGACGGCACATATAATCTTGATATTTCTGTTGAAGGCTGTTTTGAAAAGAATACAAAAATTGAAATAAAATCAGCAGAAAAGGAACCGGTTATCTGTGCTGAGCTGCTGCCTGAAAAGGGTGTAAGTCTTTCCAATCTTGCAGTGGATGAATGGACTGCAGAAACACCAAATCTCTATGAGTTTACAATCGTTCTTTATAAGGATGATAAAGAGGTTGAGGCTATCCGCACATACTACGGTTTTAAAGATGTTGAAATCAAGGGCGAGGCATTTCTTTTCAACGGCAAAGCAATCAAGTTCAAGGGTGTAAATCACCACGATACCCATATGACAAAGGGATATGCTATGAGCCTTGAGGATATGGAGCTTGATATTCAGCTGATGAAGGAATATAACTGCAATGCCGTTCGTACCTCTCACTATCCTCCTGACCCTGCATTTTTAACAATGTGTGATATGTATGGTCTCTATGTTGTTGATGAGGCGGATATTGAAACGCACGGATTTTACGCAATTCCGCACAGCACATATAATCCGAACAGATTAAGCAATGACACAAGCTGGGCAACACATTATCTTGACAGAGTTAAGAGAATGTACGGCAGAGATAAGAATCATCCGAGTATCACGATGTGGAGTCTGGGCAACGAGTCAGGCGGCTACAAGTGTCAGGATTTCTGTTATGAATATTTGAAAAATGCCAATCCGGAAATTCCTGTTCACTATGAGGGTGCAATCCGCAGCAAGCGCTGGGCATATGATGTTGTGTCAAGAATGTACGGCACACCTGATCTGATGAGAAAAATTCTGAAAGGTACTGCAGGTGACAAGTACAAGGGCAAGCCGTTCTTCCAGTGCGAATATGCACACGCTATGGGTAATGGTCCGGGCGGACTTGAAGAATATATGCAGCTGTTCTATTCCTCTGACCAGTTTATGGGCGGATGTATCTGGGAATGGGCAGACCATAGCGTTTATGACGAAAATGCTAAGTACAAGTGGACCTACGGCGGAGACCATAACGAGCCTATCCACGACGGCAATTTCTGTGTGGACGGTCTCTTCTATCCTGACCGCAAACCGTCAAGCGGTGCACTGGAGATGAAGGTGTGCTACAGACCGATAAGGGCAAAGCTTTTAAACGGAAATATCTTTGAGCTCTGGAATACACAAAGCTTTAAGGACAGTGCTGACATAAAAATTGATTTTGATGTTCTTGTTGAGGGAGAAAGCAAGGAAGTTGGCACAATCACAAGTGTTATCCCTGCACAGGGCAGGAAAAAGGTGCAGATTCATTCAAAGCACCTCAGCCAGACCGATAAGGATGTTTTTGTAAACTTTATCTATACGGATAAAAAAAGCGGTGACGAGATTGCAGTTGAGCAGGTTATCGTTTCACAGCCAGAGCTGAAAAGGGCAGACAATCAGACAAAGTCGGCAGATATATCCGCTAAGGATAATATGATACATGTCAGCTTTGATAACGGCAGTGCAAGGTTTGATAAGAACAAGGGTCTTATCAGCTATGTAAAAAATAATGTCGAATATCTTAAATCAAATCCGATTGATAAAGCAAACGGCTTTGTTCCGCATATCTACAGGGGCAGGCTGGATAATGACCAGTATATGGTAATATTCTGGAAAATAATCGGTCTTGATTGTTCAAAGGCAAAGCTTGTTTCCTGTGAGGTTAAGAGCAAGCACGGTATTAATGGCGATATTAAATATATCAGTACTGTTTATGATTTTGTAACAAGAGGAGTATTTGTTCTTGCAAGAGCACATGTTGATTACTTCTTTGACAAAAACGGTAAAATCACAGTAAGCACATCACTGTTCAAGGTTTGCCCTCTTACAGATCAGCTCCCTCGCTTTGGTGTCCATACAGAGCTGAGGAGTGAATTCGAAAAGGTGAAGTACTACGGCAGAGGATCTGCTGAAAACTATTCAGATTTCAAAGAGCATTCACCAATCGGTGTGTATGAAACAACGGTTTCCGATATGGCGCATAAGTATATCAAGCCTCAGGATTCAGGCAACAGAGGTGATGTTCGTTATGGTATGCTTACAGATGATAAGGGTATGGGATTAAAGTTTACCGCACTTTACAACTATATCAATTTCAATGCAAACCACTTTACACTTGAGCAGCTTTCAAAGGCAAAGCATATTGAGGATTTACCTGATACCGACACAACCTTTGTTGCAATAGACGGCTTTGTAAGGGGAACAGGTTCAGGCAGCTGCGGTCCTATTCCAAGCAAAGAGCATATGATTGATTTCGGTTATTTCAAGCCGCTCAATTTCTCATTTGAGGTTGAACCTATCGAAACAGACAAATAAAGAACGCAAATATGAAGAACAGGACCTCCGGCTTAGCCGGAGGTCCTGCCTTTTCTCTGTTAAGCATATTATTGAATTACGACTGTTACCACTGATTTTGCAGGAACAGAGATATTTGCCTCTTCAGATTTTCCTGATGCGGTTTGTTCAAGATTGTATTTCTCATTTGTGGTATAAACTGCATAATCATTGCTGCACTGAAGTGTTGTGCTTTCGTCCTTGTCTGTATCGTTTACATAAACAATAACTGTGCTGTTGTTCGGATTCACAAATGCACAGCTTGAAATGGATTCAATGCCGCTTGAGCAGGCAATTCTTGTTGCCCCCTCATCAATGAATTTTGAAAAGTTTCCGAGACACCACAATCTCTTTGATGTCTGGATATCCTTGTGATTATCAGGGTTAAGGTAAATCAGACCGTCAGGATAAACTCCGTAGGAGCAGGCAGTCCACCAGTCCCATTCCTTAGCATTGAGGATAGTGAGATCATCAACAATAACCTTTGCCATTGCTACGCCGTAGTCGATTGTCATACCGTTTGTGCCGTTTTCCTCTTTGGATATTAAATCGAATACACCTGTATTTTCATCATTTGTCATCTGGCAGTATTCGGTGCAGACAACATCGTACTGTGAATATTTGTCAGCAAGATACTCGGCGGTTTGCTGCTTGGTTTCCGTTGAAGACCAGTAGGAATGAAGGCTGATTGTATCAAAATAATTTCTCAGCTCCTTGTTTTTGAACATATACTTAGGGCCTTTGCCAAGCATACAGTCTATGTATGATGCACAGGTTGAGCCTTTGCCTTCAGCAGAACCTGATTCAAACATGGAAATGTTACAGCCCTTTCCTGCAAGCTCGGAGCCTTCAAATCTGTCAATCATAGCATTGTACAAGGCTGTTGCCTCTGTCTTTGAATAGTAGCAGCCCTCCTGGTTTACCGAATAGGAGCCGTCCTCGTTGTACCAGGCACGCCAGTTATATTGCGGCTCGTTGATGGGTGAAACGTCTGTTACCCTGTAGCCTTCACCTAAAAAATAATCGGCACTGTTATAACAGAAGTCTGCAAACTTTGCGTAATTTGCTTCATCAAGATTTGTAACCCAAGCCGCGTCCTCATCCTTTTCAGGAGCACAGTAGCCTGCACCGTTTTTGGTAAGGCTTACAGGTGCACTGTTGCAGAACAGAGTAACTCTTAAATCATCACCACTGAGCTTTTTAGCGGTGGCAAGGCAGTTCTGAGCCGCTTTATCCTTTGAAAAATCATATGTTCCGTCAGCATTTAAAAAGCATTCAGTACCTCTGTTTTCAGTCAGAATATGTTCGTCACCCTTTGAGCCTGCACCTAAATTGTATCTGTAAATATTAAGACCGATGCCCTTATCCCTGTCGTAAAGATAGGAAAGGATTTCCTCGCTGTTTTCCCAGCTTCCGATATCCTGACTCCACCAGCAGGCTGATGCACCAAAGCCGTTCATAGTCTGATATGTGGCTGCGGTGTCAAGAACAGTCTTTCCTGTGCCGGAATTATTCATTACAGCTTCACTTTGCGGATAAACGCGTTTTTCGTCAATACCTGCAACACCGAAAATGATGTAAGCTCCTGTACCTATAAATATCAGTAAAATGACAAGTATTATACTAATCACAACCTTAAATGTTTTACTTTTTGCCATAATTATTACCCCTATATAATTACAGACGGCAAAGGGGATACAGTGCAGTGTTTCAGCACTGTCCCAAGCCGTCCGTTACATTCAATTATACTCCTGAATAAGCGTTGAAACCGCCGTCAACCGGAATGTTTACACCTGTAATAAATCCTGAATATTCCTCATCACAAAGGAAGAGAAGTGTGCCTGAAAGCTCCTCAGGTTCGCCGAAACGTTCCATAGGCGTTGCGGCAAGGATTTTTCCTGTACGTGCAGTAGGTGTTCCGTCCTCATTCCAGAGCAGAGTTGCATTCTGCTTTGTTGAGAAAAATCCCGGTGCAATTGCATTTACACGGATTCCCAGCGGAGCAAAGTGAACAGCCATCCACTCTGTGAAATTCTTTACAGCTGCCTTAGCTGCACTGTATGCAGGGATACGGGTAAGCGGACGATAGGCATTCATTGATGTTACCATAATGATTGTGCCCTTTTCCTTTTCTGCCATATCCTTTGCGAATACCTGAGTAGGAATAAGCGTGCCTAAAAAATTAAGATTAAATACAAAGCTGATTCCGTCAGGGTCAAGATCAAAGAAGGTCTTGATATTTTCATCCTTCTGAACCAGATCAATTTTTTCAAGGGTATCCTTAGTTGTTGAGCCCTTTGGATTGTTGCCGCCTGCACCGTTGAGAAGAATGTCACAGGTGCCGAGCTTTTCATTAATCTCAGCTCTTGCCTGCTCCATTGATTCCAAATCAAGAGCGTTGCAGCCAATGGCAATGGCCTGTCCGCCGTTATTGTTTATTTCATCCGCACACTGCTGCGCAGCATCCTTATTCAGGTCAAGAACAGCAACCTTGCAGCCCTGCTCGGCAAGCGTTTTTGCGAATGCACCGCAGAGTATTCCACCGCCGCCTGTTACAACAGCTACTCTGCCCTTAAGATTTTCGTGTTTAAACATTTTCATTTTCCTTTCTGCTTTTTTTTACAGCTTCCCAGAGTCCGTTGAGATAGCTTACACCCAGTGCTCTGTCAAAGAGACCGTATCCCGGACGGGCAACCTCGCCCCATATCATTCTGCCGTGGTCAGGGCGAATGTAACCATCGAAGCCTACCTCCTGAAGAGCCTTGACAATTTCATACATATCCAGTGAGCCGGCTGCACTTTCGTGTGCAGTTTCGTTAAACCACTGATTGTTGATTGAAACATTGCGAAGATGAGCAAAATAAATTCTGTCGCCTGCAGCCTTGATGATTTCAACCATATCATTGTCAGGACTTGCACCTAATGAGCCTGTGCAAAGGGTAATGCCGTTATATTTGCTCGGTACCATATTGAGAAGCTTTTCAATGGCCTCCTTACCTGTGATGATTCTCGGCAGACCGAAAATAGGCCATGGCGGATCATCAGGGTGAATCGCCATTTTAACGTCGCATTCCTCACAAACAGGCATAATTGCTTCAAGGAAATATTTGAGGTTTTTCCATAAATCATCAGCAGTTATATCCTTGTATTTTTCAAACAGCTCCTTGATTTCGCCCATACGCTCAGTTTCCCAGCCGGGCATAGCGTAGCCGTTTGAGTTATCATCAATTTCTCTGAACATATCCTCAGGTGATTTGCCCTCAACCTGCTTACCGTCGTAGCAAAGACAGGTTGAGCCGTCAGGAAGCGGCATATAAAGGTCTGTTCTTGTCCAGTCAAATACCGGCATAAAGTTGTAACAAATAACCTTTACACCAACCTTAGCCAGATTTTTTATTGAAGTCTTATAATTTTCAATAAGCTTTTCACGAGTGGGTAAGCCCAGCTTGATATCCTCGTGAACATTTACACTTTCAATGCATTCCATTGTGAGTCCGGCAGCTGTGATTTCGTCATACATCTTCTGCACGTCCTCCATTTCCCAAGCCTCACCGGCAGGGAGATAGTGAAGCGCAGGCACAACGCCTGTTACGCCCGGAATCTGCTTGATTTGCTCAAGGGAAACCGTATCCTTTTCCTTGCCGAACCAGCGGAAAGTCATCTGCATATTTATACCTCCTCAGGTTTTATTGTCATTTTTCAAGGTTATTTTACCATAAGAGATTATGCCTTTCAAGATGAATATTATTTTCTTTTTATAATATATGATGTGGTCATAACACACTTGTCGTCATCTATATTATGATTTTCTGTTTTGTTTATGATTTCAAAGCCGTCAAATTCTTTTTCCTCCTGAAATCCTGTTTTTTTATATGCAAGGTTTAACAGCTCTTCGTCTGTGAGTGTTTTCGGCTGTGAAGCAAAAAACTGTTCCTCACATTCCGTAATACCTATAGGCAGTACAGTGCCTTTTATTGTAAGGTAATCTTCACTGATTTGCGAAACATCGCCTGTTTCTTTTGATATATAAAGAGGAATATCCGCCGAAAAGAATTTAAGCGTTTTGTATTTTTTACTGCTTTTGAGAGTCATACTTTTTTGTTCTCTGTAGGCCACAACCTGAATTTCTTTTCTGAATACATTTATGCCCTTGAGCTTGTTATCATCACCGTTTTTGTCCGCCGGTGTGGTTTCATTGATTTCGACTCTGGCAATTGAACCCTGCTTGTTTATATGCACCCAGGAAATGTCCTCGAATTCACTCATCATATCCCAGCATATATCATCCCTTGATATACTGCTCCACATAGTACCCGGTTTTAAATTGTAGTTTTCAAGATAAGAAAGAATCATTGTGTCACTGATTCTATTATTGCCTGTAATTTCAACATTCCATACAAAGCAGCTTAAAAAAGATATGATGATTACAAATGCCAGCATACCCACAAAAAATCCTATTCGGTTTTTCAGCGGCAGAAGAATAAAAGGCAGTCCGCTTTTTTTTACTATTTTAACCTTTCCGCCGTGGCGATATGCATAGTGATGGAGCTTTTTGTATATTCTCAGATTGCATACAGCGGTAAAGCCGTCAGCATTCTCATTTATATCTCTTAACGCAATTCCGTCGGAAAAGCATTCAGTCAGAAAATTTTCGGCAAAGCCTCCTGTAAAGGAAAATTTTACAAAGCCGAACATCCATCTGAAAAGTCCGATCAAGATGAAAACTCCATTGATATAATATTCCCCTCAACTATAGCACCCTCGCGTGTGAAGGAGTTGATGCGCAAATCATCACCGAAAAAGGTAATAATCTGCGTGCCTAAGCTCAAGGTTATTTTTTCATTGGAATATTCAACAATGCTTTGCAGTCCGTCAACAAGACATTCTCTTCCTGTCATTTCAAGACGCGGCTTGCCGAAATAATAATCGTAGGATTGAGGAACGATTTTCTCTTTCAGTTTAATCTTTTTCATTTTATCACCAGTAATATGTTTATGCAGACGGAAGTGATAAAAGAATAAATGCAGGCATATACGTGCCTGCATTCGTTAATGTTGTATTATTTTAAACGTGCCTCAAGGCGGTAGATAGGGAAGCCCTGTGATGAAAATTTGTGCTCATATTCGGTAACGATGTTTCCCTCAAAATCACTGTTGTGCAAATCAAGTGAAATATTGCTGAGTCTGAAATCACAGGCGGAAAACTGCTCAATTGAGTATTCAAAAAAGTGCATATTGTCTGTTTTCTGACAAATAACACCGTCAGGTTTTAAAATCCTTTTGAATATATTTAAAAATCTTGGATTGGTCAGTCTGTGTGCAATATGCTTGTGCTTCGGAAAAGGACAGGAGAAATTCAGATAAATTTCTTCAACCGTATTTTCACTAATATAGGACGGCAGATATTCAGCCGTGCCGCACAGGAATTTTATGTTATCCAGTCCCATTTCTCGTGCACTGTCAATCGCAAGGATAAGCACATTCCTGTTTCTCTCTACACAAAGGATATTTTTATCAGGATTCTTTTTAGCATATGTGCAGCCGAACTGACCCTTTCCGCTTCCCACCTCAAGTACAACAGGCTTATCATTGCCGAACAGCTTTTTAAAATCAATGATGTGATTTTCATTTACTGCGTCGTTGTAATTGAGCGATTCATTTTTCATTATTGTAAGATAATCCGATGATGCATGAATACGCGCATCAAGATTCTTTTTTCTCTTCATTCTCATCTTAATTCACCTTATATCTTAATGCTCATCATCCAATACGGCATGAGCACATTTTACACCGTCAACGGCTGCGGAAATGATTCCGCCTGCATAGCCTGCTCCCTCACCGCAGGGGTAGACGCCTCTGATGTTGCACTGTAAAAATTCATCTCTTAAAATTCGTACGGAGCTTGAAGATCTTGTCTCAGGTGCAGTCAGTACAGCATCGTACAGATTAAAGCCGTTCAGCTTTTTATCCATCTCAACGATTGCCGATTTCATGGTTGCAGATACCTTTGACGGCAGACATTCGTCAAGATTTGTAAGCGTTACACCGGTAGGGCAGGTAGGCTTAACATTGCCAAGCGCCTTGCTTTCAATCCCATTGAGGAAATCACCCACAAGCTGAGCAGGCGCATTGTAATTGCTTCCTGCAAGAACATATGCATTGTGCTCAATTTCACGCTGATAGTATATGCCTGCCAGAGGATGCTCGCTGGGGAAATCCTTTGGCTCAATTCCTACAAGCAGAGCCGAGTTTGCATTTTCACCGTCACGTGCAAGGGAACTCATACCGTTTACGATAACGCCCTCCTTTTCACTGGCGGCGGCAACAACAGTACCGCCCGGACACATACAGAAGGTGTATGCTCCTCTTTCGTGCAGACCATGACAGGCGAGCTTGTAATCAGCAGCCCCCAGCTTTTTATGTCCTGCGAATTTTCCGTACTGTGCTTTGTTAATCAGACTCTGAGGATGCTCAATTCTTGCTCCGACCGAAAACGGCTTTTGCATAATTTCAACACCCATATTGTACATCATTTCAACCGTATCTCGTGCACTGTGGCCGATAGCCATTATAACGCTGTCGGTTTCCAGATCAAAACATTCACCCTTGTGGGAGTAGGTTATGCCGTGAATAAAACCATTTGCCGCAATCAGCTTTTCAAGCTTACACTCAAGCATTACCTCTCCGCCAAGCTGTTCAATCTTTTTCCTGATATTCTTAACGACAATAGCAAGTCTGTCTGTTCCGATATGCGGCTTTGACGAATAGAGTATTTCCTCAGGTGCACCTGCCTCATAAAGCTCCTGAAGAATTTTGCGGATAAACGGACTTTTAATTCCTGTGGTGAGCTTGCCGTCTGAAAATGTTCCTGCACCGCCCTCACCGAACTGTACATTGGATTCCTCGTTGAGCTCCTTTGTTTTCCAGAATTTGTTTACATCGGCAGTTCTTGATTCAACATCTTTTCCGCGTTCAAGTATAATCGGTCTGAGCCCTGCCTGTGCAAGGATAAGTCCTGCAAACATACCTGCCGGACCAAAGCCGACAATAACAGGTCTGAACTTGCTTACACGCTTATTTTCAGGCAGTTCATATTTATATGGTTTAACAAGCTGAACCTTGTTTGATTTGCATTTTGACACAATCTGTTCTTCGTCAAGTGTGATGATTACATCAACGGAGTAGGTGAAATGCACATCATCTTTTTTTCTGGCGTCAACGCTCTTTTTATAAATCGTATAGGATTTTATATATTTTTCATTTATCCTGAGTGTTTTTGCCGCTTTGGATTTCAGGAGGCTTTCCTCCTCATCCAGCGACAATTTTATTTCATTGATTCTTATCATATATTATATACCTTTATATAGAAGTGATTTGGTCGGCAGTTCTGATACCGCTGTACCATGCAAAGTTCAGATTATATCCGCCGCACATAAATTGTTTATCCAGAATTTCACCGCAGGCATATAAGCCTTTCACAATTTTTGACTGAAATTCGTCAAATTCATTAAGCCTTATACCGCCGCTTGTTATCTGTGCAAAGTCAAAGCCTTTCGTGCCTGTGATAATCAGCTTCCAGTTTTTTGCAAATTTCACAGCTTTGTTGATATCACCGTCTGCCTGCTTTTCAATGATTGATGAAAGCTCATTTCCGAGTATTCCGTTAAGATTTTGAAATTTATTTAAATAATTCAGTAAATCATCTTCGTCCATATCAGGGATTAAGTCCAGCACAGCGTGGCATTTCTGCGGTACTTTCTGTGCAAAATTCCTGCTCACAATATCTGATAAATTCATTGTAACGATTCCTGAAAGTCCGTAATCAGTGAAAAGCACTTCGCCATACTCGCTTTTAATCGTTTCGCCGTCCAGCTGAATGGACATATTGCATTTGACACGGCTGCCCTTCAATTTTTTTGGATATTTGCTTGAGGAAGTAAGTTGAACAAGGGCAGGGAAAAGCGGTGTGATGCTGTGACCCAGTGATTTCATCAGTTCATATCCGCTGCCGTCTGAGCCGAGATTTTTCTGCGCCATACCTCCTGCAGCAAGAACAACATTGTCAGCATGAAATGTTCCTTGAGTAGTTGTTATTTGAAAATCTTTTGTTATGCTCTTTACAGTGCAGTCGGTGATGATTTCAATCTCAAGCTCTCTGCATTTGTCTGTTAAGATATCCACAACAGTTGATGCCTGATTTGAATAGGGATATATTCTTCCCTCGCTGTCCGTTCTTGTTATAAGCCCCAGCGATTTGAAAAAGTCAATTACTTCATCACAATGCTTGGCATTTGTGTTTGAAAGGTTGCATCTTCCGTTGCCCGTAGCAAGTATTTTTTTGCCGGGCTGTGACATACGTTCAAGAATGGTTACTCTGACCTTCGGATTATTCTGTTTTAATCGTATTGCACAGGCAAGTCCGCTTGCTCCTGCACCGATAATAATTGTGGTCATAGGTCGTCTCCTATACAATGTATAGATGTTGTTTATATATAATAATATAAATTGTCACGAATTGCAAATTTTTTTGCCAAATCCCTTGACTAATTACAAACACTGTGATATATTAATCATACCTCATAAAAGGATGATTTAGTTTGAGCCGTCAGGCCTTATTTTTTTGTCCTTATTTCTGAGGGAGATATTTATCGAAATTTAAACGGAGGTGCTATTTATGAGAGTTAAGATTACCTTAGCTTGCACTGAATGCAAACAACGCAATTACAACACAATGAAAAACAAGAAGAATTCACCTGACAGACTTGAAATGAACAAGTATTGCCGCTTCTGTAAGAAACATACTCTTCACAGAGAGACAAAGTAATAGGAGGACCGAAATGGCTGACGAAAAGAAGACTTCAAAAAAGGCTGATAAGGCTGAAAAGTCTAAGGACACAAAAAAGAAGTCAAAGAAAAATCCTTTTAAATCCATCGCGTCATTCTTTAAAAGTGTTAAATCAGAAGGCAAAAAGGTTGTATGGGCCAAAGGCAAGGACGTATTCAGAAATACAGTTATCGTATTAATTGTTGTATTTATCGTAGGTCTTGCTATTTTCGCTGTTGATACAGGTCTTTCACAGGGTATGAAAGCTCTGAAGAAGTCTGCTCAGACAACAACTGCTCCTACAACGACTTCAGCCGTAGCTGAGGACGATGCAGATACATCAGACACAACTGAGGATACTACAGCTGAAGAGACAACAGCTGACAGCGCAGAATAAGCAGCCGAATAATTATTGAGAGTTTTGTTTAATATTTATATTCGGGAGGCTTATTAATGGAAGAGGCAAAATGGTACGTTGCTCATACATTTTCTGGTTATGAAAATAAAGTAGCAGGTAATATTCAGACTGTTGTTGAAAATCGTAATCTTCACGACCTTATTCACGAAGTTGCCATTCCGACCGAAACTGTAGTTGAGGTTAAGGACGACGGAACCAAGAAAGAGTATCAGAGAAAGCTGATGCCGGGTTACGTTTTCATTAAAATGGTAATGACGGATGACAGCTGGTATGTTGTAAGAAACACACGCGGCTGTACAGGCTTCGTAGGTCCTGAAAGCAAGCCTGAACCTCTTACTGATGAAGAGGTAAAGAAGCTCGGTGTTGAAAAAATCAGCATTGAGGTTGCATATGAAGTCGGCGATCTTGTCAATGTTATTGACGGTCCGCTGGAGGGCTTCTCAGGTACAGTTGATGATATCGATGTTGACAACAACAGCGTACAGGTAACTGTTTCAATGTTCGGCAGAGAGAATACTGTTGAATTTGAGCTTGACCAGCTTGAAAAGGTCAGTGAATAATTTTAGTAATTCGCAAATGAAATTGAACTGAATAGGTTGAATGCTCATCTGCTTATTATCATTGCAGGCAAAATTGCCGTTTTGTCTGTAATGGTGGGAGAGATTTGATATCTCGCCATTCACCACAATATTAGGAGGAAATTATTATGGCACAGAAGGTAGTAGGTTTAATTAAACTTCAGATTCCTGCCGGTAAGGCAACTCCGGCACCGCCAGTTGGTCCGGCTCTCGGTCAGCACGGCGTAAATATTATGTCATTCACAAAAGAGTTTAATGAAAGAACAAAGAATGACGCAGGTCTTATCATCCCTGTTGTAATCACAGTATATGAGGACCGTTCATTTACATTCGTTACAAAGACACCGCCTGCAGCAGTTCTTATCAAGAAGGCTTGCGGTATTGACAAGGCATCAGGTGTTCCTAACAAGAACAAGGTTGCAACAATCTCAAAGGCAGACGTTCAGAAAATCGCTGAAACAAAGATGCCTGACCTTAATGCAGCATCACTTGAGGCTGCTATGTCAATGATCGCAGGAACAGCACGCAGCATGGGTATAGTAGTAGAAGACTAATTCCCTTGTGGGAGGAAGTATCCGATTAACCACTGGAGGTAATTTATTATGAAACACGGAAAGAAATATACAGACGGTGCAAAGCTTATTGACCGTTCAAATTTATATGAATCAGCTGAAGCTCTTGAGCTTTCAGTAAAAACAGCAACAGCTAAGTTCGATGAAACCATCGAGGCTCATATTCGTCTTGGTGTTGACTCTCGTCACGCTGACCAGCAGGTTCGTGGTGCAGTAGTTCTTCCAAACGGAACAGGTAAGGATGTAAGAGTTGCTGTATTCGCAAAGGGTGATCTTGCAAAGGCTGCTGAGGAAGCAGGTGCTGATGTAGTAGGTGATGCAGATCTCGTACAGAAGATTTCAGGCGGTTGGATGGATTTCGACGTTGCAATCGCTTCACCTGATATGATGGGCTTCGTTGGTCGTCTTGGTAAGGTTCTCGGTCCTCGTGGTCTTATGCCGTCACCAAAGGCAGGCACAGTTACAATGGACGTAGCTAAGGCTGTTCAGGAGGCTAAGGCAGGTAAGATTGAGTATCGTCTTGATAAGACAAACATTATTCACTGCCCAATCGGTAAGGCTTCATTCGGTACTGACAAACTTCTTGAGAACTTCAATGCTCTTCTTGATGCTATTATCAAGGCTAAGCCTGCAGCAGCAAAGGGTCAGTACATCAAGTCAGTTGCAGTTGCATCAACAATGGGTCCCGGTGTTAAGATTAATCCTAACAAGGTTGGTACCGCAGCAGCTACTGCTGAGTAATTCATAGTTTAGGTATTGACACAGGTTATCCTGTGTGGTAAAATACAATAGCTGTTCAGCCAAAGACAGCAGGTGCAAGGCATTTGCCGAGCGTAAGTTTATCGCCTGCCGAGGAATGAACATTCAGATAACATATACAGTTATTTTGATTGTTACGTGCATTCCGTGTCTTGCGGAATGCACTTTTTTATAGCTGACAGCCATAAAGGGCAGTATATCTGCCGCAAGTCCACTTTTTGTGGCAAATATTTATGGAGGTATAATAAATGCCAAGTACAGCAGTTCTTGAAAAGAAAAAGCAAATGGTTGCTGATCTTTCAGAGAGAATTAAGAATTCTTGTGCAGGCGTTGTAGTTGACTACAAGGGTATCAACGTTGAGGATGATACAAAACTTCGTAGAGAACTTCGTGAAGCCGGTGTTGAGTATTCAGTTGTTAAAAACTCTATTCTCGGCAGAGCAGCACAGGACGCAGGTCTTGAAGGTCTTGATTCAGTTCTTGAGGGAACAACAGCTATTGCAACATCAGCAGATGATTACGTTGCATCAGCTCGTATTCTTCAGAAGTATGCTGATTCACACGATAACTTCTCATTAAAGAGCGGTTATCTTGACGGAGAGGTTATCTCTATGGAAAAGCTTATTGCTCTTGCAAAGCTTCCATCAAGAGAAGTTCTCCTCGCAACAGTTTGCAGTGTATTCAATGCACCTATCGCAGCATTTGCACGTGGTGTTCAGGCTATCGTTGATAAGGGTGGCGTTGAGGCTTGTGAGCCTGCTAAGACAGAGGATGCACCTGCAGAAGAAGCACCTGCAGCAGAGGAAACTCCTGCAGAAGCACCGGCTGAAGAAACAGCTGAATAATTATTAAATTCAACTTTTAACAAATTAAATTTTATTGGAGGAAAATAAAATGGCATCAGAAAAAGTTACAGCAATTGTTGAAGAGCTTAAGACTCTCACAGTTCTTGAGCTTTCAGAGCTCGTATCAGCAGTAGAAGAAGAGTTCGGCGTAAGCGCTGCAGCAGCAGTAGCAGTAGCAGCACCTGCAGAGGGTGGCGCAGCAGCAGCTGACGAGAAGACAGAGTTCGATGTAGTTCTTGCAGACGTAGGAGCTAACAAGATTCAGGTTATTAAGGCAGTTCGTGAGGCTACAGGTCTTGGCCTTAAGGAAGCAAAGGCTATCGTTGACGGCGCTCCTGCAACTGTTAAAGAGGCTGTTCCAACAGCTGACGCTGAGGCTCTCAAGGCTAAGCTTGAAGAGGCTGGCGCTAAGATTGAGCTTAAGTAATTCAGCTTTATCAAATAGCAGTTTTAAAGACGATGTGGAAACACATCGTCTTTTTTTGCTAATATATACAATGGGCAGGCGTGGAAACCTGCCCCTACAAATCAACAGGAACACTATTGAAACATTGTAGGGATGGATTCAATATCCGCCCAAATCTTTTTTCAACATTGTGGGACGATATGGAATCGTCCCTTACGAAATACCAATAATATTGTTAATACACTAAACAATAATTTATTTGATAAACACTTGACAATTTCTGTAAAAGTGTTATTATACTTATAGTAAGTTTATAATCTCAAGGTGAGAGTGGGTCAGCGATCCGCTCTCTTATCATTATAAGGAGGTTTTTTCTTGGCAGGTAAAGGAAATACAGTTGCTAAGGTTGCAGAAATTGTTGCACCATATGCAGAGGAATTGGGATTGGATATTTGGGATATCCGCTTTGTAAAAGAGGGTACTGATTGGTATCTCAGAATATTTATCGACAAGGACGGTGGTGTATCCATTGACGATTGTGTCGATTTGACCCATGCAATCACAAAGCCTCTTGATGATGCTGATCCAATCAGTCAGAGCTATTTGCTTGAGGTTAGCTCACCGGGTGTAGAGCGAGAGCTTATAACCGATTCTCACTTTGAAAAGTATATCGGTGCTGCGGTTATGATGCGACTGATAAGACCGATTGATAAGATAAGAGATTTCAGCGGAACGCTGAAGAAATATGAAAACGGATTGATAACCGTTGAGCTTGCAGACGGTGAGGAGCTGACTGTCAATAAAAAGGAAACCTCATATGTAAAGCTTGATGATTTCGATATGAATGATTTCAAAAACAATTAACCGTGATATTAAGAAAGGATGATAGGAAAAATGAGTAAGGAATTTTTTGAGGCAGTAAAATTATTGGAGACAGAGAAAGGTATTCCTGCAGAGTATCTGTATGAAAAGATTTCTGCAGCCATTATTGTTGCAGCTAAGCATGATTACAACGGCAAGGATATTGTGCACTGCGATATTGATGAGGAAAAGCAGAAAATCAAGGTTTATGTAAGAAAGAATGTCGTTGAGGAAATTGAGGACCCTGATACAGATTTAACTCTTGAGCAGGCTCAGGAAATCAGAAAATCTGCTAAAGTAGGAAAGACAATTGATATCCCTCTTAAAACTAAGGATTTCGGCAGAATCGTTGCACAGACAGCAAAGCATGTCATCCGTCAGGGTATTCGTGAGGCTGAAAGAGGACAGATGCTTCAGGAATTCAAATCAAAGAATCAGGAGCTCGTTTCAGCTAAGATTGAAAGAATTGACCCTATAACAGGAAATGCTACACTTGAAATCGGCAAAAATCAGACTGTTCTTCCCAAGACTGAGCAGGTACCGGGTGAGAGCCTTAAAGAGGGTCAGACAATCAAGGTATTTATCGTTGATGTAAAAGAAGGCGGTAAAGGACCTAAGATTATGATTTCAAGAACACATCCCGGTCTTGTTCGCCGTTTGTTTGAGCAGGAAGTACCTGAAATCTATGACGGCACAATTGAGATTAAATCTGTTTCACGTGAGGCAGGCTCAAGAACAAAGATTGCTGTGTTTACGAAGGATGAGGACATTGATCCTGTTGGTGCTTGTATAGGTCCTCGCGGCCAGAGAGTATCAAACATTGTTGAAGTTCTCGGCGGTGAGAAGATAGATATTGTAAATTACAGTGAAGACCCGGTAGCGTTTGTAAGTGCTGCACTTGCTCCTTCAGAGGTTTGCTCAGTAGAGATTATTGATGAGGAAGCAAAGACCTGTAAGGCAACCGTGCCTGATGACCAGCTGTCACTTGCTATCGGTAATAAAGGTCAGAATGTTCGTCTTGCGGTAAGACTTACCGGCTGGAACATTGACATTAAGCCTGAATCAGGCTTCTTTGAGGGTCAGGATCAAAACTAATTATCAGGAGAGATAAGATGAAAACAAAAAAAGTACCTTTGAGAATGTGCACCGGATGTGGTGAAATGTTTGACAAGCGTGAGCTTGTGCGCGTTGTTAAAAGTCCTGACGGCGAGGTTTCTCTTGATTTAACCGGTAAAAAGTCGGGAAGAGGTGCTTATGTTTGCAAAAATCCCGATTGCCTGAAAAAAGCAAGAAAAAGAAGGGCCTTTGAGCGTGCATTTTCTATGCAGATAAGCGATGATGTTTATAACGCTATGGAAGAGGAAATGTCAAATGCCTGATGAAAATAAGTCTAAGGAAAAAGCACTTTCCATGTTGGGACTTGCACGACGTGCAGGTAAGCTTTCAATGGGACATGATATGGCTGAGCAGGCAATTCTGAAAAACAAAGCAGATTTGCTGCTGTTTTGCAGTGATGCTTCACAAAGGCTGATAAATGAGTTTAGTAAAACAATTGAAAAGCATAGAATAAATACTAAAGTGATAATAACCGATTTCACGATGGATGAAATACATTTCGCTCTCGGTTACAAAGCTGCGGTATTTACAGTGAATGATAAAAATTTTTCTAACAGAATTATTCAACTAATCATACAGGAGGAAAATGCGAATGGTGATTAAAGTTAAAGTTTCCGATGTCGCAAAGGATTTTGGAAAAAGTAATAAGGAAATCATAAATATTCTTGGCGATTATTGTGGTGTTCCTTTAAAAAAAGCAAATACTGTTCTTGAAGAGAATGAGCTGAATATTCTTTTTGATAAGCTGACACAGGATCACAGCGTTAAGAATTTTGACGCTTATTTCAGTAATGGTAAAAAGAGTGACGGCAATGCCAAAAAAAGCAGTAACACATCAACCAAAAAGACTGAAAATAAGAAGCATCAGAGTCAGGCTGCTATTCTTCAGATGGCTGAGCAGGCAGCAAAGCGTGATGCAGAAAAGGCAAAGAAGAGAGCGAATAAAGCTCCTCAGGCAAGAACAAAGGGCGAAACAAGACGTATTGACACACGTGTAAATACAGTTGACCTTGAAAAATATAATCAGAAATATGAGGATATTGCACCTGCATCTCAGATGAATGATTATCAGAAAAAGCAGAAGCTGAATCAGAAATCAAAGCAGTACAGAAAGAAAAAGCCTCAGGGTATGCACGCTCGTTCCAAGAAGGAAACAGAGGCACAGAGACTTGCCCGTATTGCTGAGCAGAGAAAGAAACAGCAGATTACAATTGAGGTTCCTGAGGAAATTACAGTCGGTGAGCTTGCAAGCCTTCTTCGTATGACTGCAACTGAGGTTATCAAAAAGCTGATGGTGCTGGGCGTAATGGCTACCGTTAACGAGGTAATTGATTATGATACTGCTGAAATTGTTGCAACCGAGCTTGGTGCAAAGGTTAAAAAGCAGGTAATCGTTTCCATTGAAGAGCAGATTATCGAAGAGGAAATTGAGGACGATGAGAATGCTGTTACCAGACCTCCTGTTATCTGCGTAATGGGCCACGTCGATCATGGTAAGACTTCTATCCTTGATGCAATCCGTGATACGGATGTTACCTCTACAGAGGCAGGCGGTATTACTCAGGCAATCGGTGCATACCAGGTTGTGACCAACGGCAATAAGATTACCTTCCTTGACACACCAGGTCATGCTGCATTTACAGCTATGCGAGCAAGAGGTGCTATGGCTACTGATATTGCTGTTCTTGTTGTTGCTGCGGATGACGGTATTATGCCGCAGACCATCGAGGCTATAAACCACGCTAAAGCAGCCGGTGTTGAAATTATTGTCGCTATTAATAAGATGGATAAAGAGGGTGCAAACCCTGACAGAATTATGCAGCAGCTCACAGAGCACGAGCTTGTTCCTGAGGAATGGGGCGGCGATGTTATCTGTGTTCCTGTTTCTGCAAAAACAAGAATGGGTATTGATAAGCTTCTTGAAACCATTCTCCTTGTTGCTGAAATGGCTGAGCTTAAGGCAAATCCTGACAGAACAGCTAAGGGTGTAGTGATTGAGGCTAAGCTTGATAAGGGCAGAGGTCCTGTTGCAACACTTCTTGTTCAGAATGGTACTTTACATTCAGGCGATATTATTGTGGCAGGTACTGCTGTAGGTAAAATCAGAGCAATGACCGATTATCACGGAAAGCCGATTGATGCAGCAGGTCCGTCAGTTCCTGTTGAAATTATGGGACTTGACAGTGCACCTATGAGCGGTGACGAGTTCAATGCCGTTTCCGATGAAAAGCTTGCAAGAACACTTGTTGAGCAGAGAAAGGAAAAGGCTAAGGAGGAGGAATTCAAGCTCTTCCAGAAGGTTACTCTTGACACTCTCTTTGATACACTTCAGGAGGGTGAGATGAAGGAGCTTAACATCATCATTAAGGCTGATGTACAGGGTTCTGTTGAAGCAGTTAAGCAGTCACTGCTTAAAATTGAAAATGATGAGGTTAACGTTAAAATTGTTCACGGTGCTGTCGGTGCCGTAAACGAAAGTGATGTTATGCTTGCAAATGCATCAAATGCTATCGTGGTTGCGTTTAATACAGGTGTTGACCAGATTGCTTATGATAATGCACAGCGTGACGGAATAGAAATTAAAAAGTATGATATTATTTATGATGCTATTGAGGATATTGAACGTGCAATGCGCGGTATGAGAGCACCTAAGTATCGTGATGTTGATACAGGTGAGGTTGAGGTAAGAGAGGTTTACAAAATCTCCTCAGCAGGTACGATTGCAGGCTCTCTTGTTACTTCAGGTTCAATCAAGCGTGACGGTAAGGTCAGAGTTGTCAGAAACGGAAAGCAGATTGCAGACGTTAAGCTGGCTAACCTTAAGCGTTTCAAGGACGAGGTAAAAGAGGTTTCATCAGGTTATGAATGCGGCATCAGTCTTGACGGCTGGGATGACATTCAGGCAGGCGATATCCTTCAGGCATATATTGTTGAGGAATACAGGGATTAATTATGGCCGGATTTCATATTGACAGAATATCTGAGGATATTAAAAGAGAAATTATATCCATTATGCGTGAGCTTAAGGACCCAAGAATCAGCGGTATGCTTACCGTTGTAAAGGTCGAAGTCAGCGGTGATTTAAGCTACGCTAAGGTTTATATCAGTGCTATGGAGGGACTTGAAGCAGCGAAAACCTCTGTGAAGGGGCTTGAAAGTGCACAGGGCTATATCAGAAAGCAGCTGGGCACAAGGCTTCACCTGCGTAAAAGCCCTGAGCTGAAATTTATTGCGGACGATTCTATTGAAAAGGGTATGGACCTTTTTGAAAAAATCAAGGAAATAAGTAATGAGAATTAATGTAAAAGAATGTGCACAAATGCTTGCGCAGCAGGATGATATTTTAATATTAACTCATGCTCATCCCGATGGTGACACTCTTGGCTGCGGTTTTGCACTTTGCCGTGCACTTATGAAAATGGGTAAAATCTGTGCAGTTATCAATGCGGATGAAATACCTAAAAAGTATGATTATCTTTATGAGGATATTGCACCGATTAAATTCAAACAGAATTATGTTGTTGCAGTGGATGTTGCCACAGTAAATCTTTTGGGTTCTTTGGAGGGTCAGTACCACATTGATATGTGTATTGACCACCATTCAACCAATACGGAGTATGCTGATTATCTTCTGCTTGATGATGTTCCGGCTGCCTGTCAGATTGTTTTCGAAGTAATCAAGGCGCTTGGAGTGGATATTGACAGTAAAATTGCGAGCTGTCTTTATACCGGTCTGACAACAGATACAGGCTGTTTTCGTTATGCATCAACAACTGCACAGACCTATCGTGCAGCAGCTGAGCTGATTGAGCTTGGTGCGGATAACGGCAGAATCAACCGTGTTATGTTTGAAACAAAGACCAAAACCTATGCAAGGCTGGAGAGGCTTGCTCTTGATTCCATGCGCTTTTATGAAAATGAGAGGGTTGCAATCATCACAATCACGCAGGAAATGTATCAGCTCACAGGCTCAAATGAGCAGGAGACTGAAGCAATTGCTCCTTTGACGCGTCAGATTGAAGGCGTTGAAATCGGTATCACTATACGTGAAAAATCAGACGGCACCTGCAAGGCCTCTATCCGTACATTTGAAAGTGTGAATGCCGCTATGCTTGCTAAAGAATTCGGCGGCGGCGGACACAGTCAGGCTGCTGCCTGCCGTTTTGAATGCGGTGTAAAGGAAGCAAGGGAAAAGCTTGTTGCAAAATGCGGAGAGTTCCTTGTATGACGGGTATAATCTGCATTAATAAGGATAAGGATATTACCTCCTTTGGTGTAGTTGCAAAGGTGCGCGGTATCACAAGAGAGAAGAAAGCAGGGCATACAGGAACGCTTGACCCTATGGCAACAGGTGTTTTACCTGTTATGCTTGGCGGTGCAACCAGATTTCTTGACTATCTGCCTGACAGTGATAAGGGCTACAGGGCAGGCTTTATGCTTGGTAAAACTACGGATACCCTTGATATCACAGGCACTGTTACAGGTGAATATGAGGTGAGCGTTACCGATGAACAGGTGCGTAATGTTCTTGAAAAATTCAGGGGCGTTATCTCACAGGTACCGCCTATGTATTCCGCAGTATCGGTTGATGGTAAACGTCTTTATGACCTTGCACGTCAGGGTATAGAGGTTGAACGTCAGGCAAGACAGGTTGAAATAAAAAAGCTTGAGCTTGTTGGCTGTGAAAACGGAGAATATACAATTGATGTTGTATGCACAAAGGGTACATATATAAGAACCCTGATTGATGATATCGGCAGAGAGCTTGGCTGCGGTGCAGTTATGACCGGTCTTACACGTACACTGGCTATGGGTTTTACGCTTGAAGACAGTGTTACCCTTGATGAACTGCAAAGACGCCGTGATGAGGGAATTACCTTTGACGATATTGTGATGGATATTGAAAAAATGTTTGAGCCTTATGATCGTGTTTCTGTATCTGAGGCACAGTCAAAGCGATTTTCAAACGGCGGTGCACTGGCACTTGAACGAATCCGAAAAAAGCTTACTGACGGAATTTACAGAGTGTATTCACCTGACGGTTTGTTTTTAGGACTGGGTGAGTGCAGTACGGAAAAGCAGGAGCTTTCTGTAAAAAGACTTTTGGTTAGACGAGATTAATATGAATATTGAGAACAGGAATGAAAAAAAAATAGCGGTTGCACTGGGCGATTTTGACGGAATGCACCGTGCACATCAGACAGTTGTCACAGGCGCTGATGATGTAGTGGTTTATTGCGTGAATAATACATTTTCACTTCTGCAGAAAAGTATTTTTCAAAAGCGTTTCCCCAATACAGTTTTTGCGGACTTTGAAGAACTCAAAAATTTAAAGGGCGAGGAATTTATTGAAAAAATACTGATTGGCAAATTCGGTGCAGGCATTATTCTTTGCGGTTTCAATTTCCGTTTCGGAAAAAATGCCGGCTGGAGTGCACTTGAGCTCAGAAAGTATCTGGAAAACAGAGACATCTGGGTCAGAATTCTTGAGCATCTTGATTTTGAAGGTGAGCCGATTTCCTCCACAAGAATAAGAAAAGCACTGGCAGACGGCGAAATTGAGCAGGCGAATAAAATGCTCGGTTATCATTTCACCTTTGAAAGCACTGTTATTGAGGGCGATAAGAGGGGCGGAAAAATAATCGGCTTTCCGACAATAAATCAGCATTTGCCTGACGGACTTGTTGTGCCTAAATTCGGTGTGTATGAAACGAGAACCTTTATCGGCGATGCTGAATATAAATCCTTTACAAACATTGGTATACGCCCTACCTGGCAGGTAAGCAAGCCGCTTTGTGAAACGCATATTTTTGATTTTGACGGTAATCTTTACGGTCAGGAAATAAGAGTTGAGCTCGTGAGATATTTGAGAGAGGAAAAAAAGTTTTCATCAATTGATGAGATAAGAACACAGTTGGAATATGATAAAAGCAGTATTATTTGATTTTGATGAAACTCTGCAGGACAGAACGGAAGCCTTTGAAGATTATATGGACACCTTTTTTTCTGATTTCTGCCCTGATATCAGCAGTGACGAAATTGAAAGAAGAAAACAGGATATGCGTATAACCGGCAACGGCGGTTACGTTAACCGTGAGGAATGGTATGCATCCCTGATTGAGAGCTGGCAGTGGAAAAATGCTCCTTCGAGCAAAGAACTTGCTTTGCACTACGATACGAAGTTCGGTGACCACAATGTTATCTTTCCTGATTCTGCAAGGCTTCTTGAAGAGCTGAAAAACAGAGGATACCTTGTTGGTATCATCACAAACGGTCCGTCTATTTTGCAGCACCATAAGCTTGACACCAGCGGACTGAGAAAATATTGTGACATCGTTGTTGTCAGCGGTGATATTGATATACATAAGCCTGACCCTGCCATTTTTACATATACAGCTGACAAACTCGGTCTGAAAGCAGAAGAATGTGTATATGTCGGTGATCACCCTGTCAATGATATTCAGGGCTCCCTCGCAGCAGGCATGAAGCCTATCCGTATGAATTACGGCTGGTTCAAGGATCAGGACTTAAGAAATGATGTTCCTGTAATTGAAAGTATTATTGATGTGTTGAATATTGTTAAATAAATTATTGTTTATTTAAATAAAGTCTTTTTCCGTTATGCGTCGTTACTGACAAAATTCCGCTCGGTCACATATCCACATATGCTCCCGTCGACAGAATTTTGTCAAAGCCTAGCCTAACGAAAAAATCCATTTATTTAAAGGCATTATTGGTAACAAAGTGTTTCTGTTTTATCGTAGGGGCGGATTCAATATCCGCCCGAATTATTTTTCAATATTATGGGACGATATGGAATCGTCCCCTACGAAATATCAATAACATTATTTGTACCACAAACAATAATTTACATTACCAAATAAAAACAGTTGACAATGTTTGTACTATTTGATATAATATCTAAGCCTTTGGAAACAAGGGCAATCCTTGTCTATGCACAGGGCATAGGCCAAAAGACCAAAAGGAGGTGCTAAAGAATGGCATTAAGAAATTACGAAATCGTATTAGTTTTCTCTCTTTCAAACGGAGAAGAGAATGTTGAGAGACTCAAGGAAAAATTCACAGATCTCATCAGCAAAAATGGCACTCTTGGCGAAGTTGAGACATGGGGCAAGCGCAGACTCGCTTATCCGATCAACTACGAAAATGAGGGCTATTACATGGTTGTTAATTTTGCTTGCGAAGAGAATTTCCCGGCAGAGCTTGACCGTGTAATCAACATCACTGACGGCGTTCTTCGTTCACTGATTGTCGCTAAAGGCGAATAATGGAGGGCTTGATTAATGATTAATTCTGTTGTGCTTATGGGCAGATTAACTTATGAGCCGGAACTCAGAACAACATCAAACGGACTTTCCGTAATCAGCTTCCAGATTGCCTGTGACAGACAGTACCAGGCAAGAGGCGAGGAAAGACGTGCTGATTTCATTGATGTTACTGCTTGGAGACAAACTGCTGAATTTGTTTCCCGTTATTTCCACAAGGGTTCAATGATTGCTGTTGAGGGCTCAATCCAGACAGACAATTTCACTGATAAGGACGGAAATAAAAGAAAATCTGTAACAGTTGTTGCGAATAATGTATCTTTCTGCGGATCAAAGGCAGAAAGCGGTACAACCAATCCTGCATTCTCTCAGCCTGCACCAAGCTATGCAAGTGCTGACAATTCGGATTTTGAAGAAATCGTTGATGATGACGACGATTTACCATTTTAAAGGAGGAAACTAACTATGGCATATAATAAGGCCAACGGACCACGCAAGGGTCGTAAGAAGGTTTGCGTTTTCTGTGTAGAAAAAGTTGAAACTATCGACTACAAGGACGTTACAAGACTTAAGAGATTTGTTTCTGAAAGAGCAAAGATTCTTCCTCGTCGAGTAACAGGTACTTGTGCTAAGCATCAGAGAGAGCTTACCACAGCTATTAAGAGAGCAAGACACGTTGCACTTCTCCCTTACTCAGCTGACTAATAATTGATAAAATAAAAGGCTGACGGTATACCGTCAGCCTTTTTGTTATGCTTAATTAATTTGATGAGGTGGCAATGTATCTTGACAGTGTACCTGCAAGTCTTGTCACAGGCATGGTCTGAAGTATAACCTTGCCTGGTCCTTCAACAACAGTATTGAATATTCCCTCACCGCCGAAAAGAATGTTCTTCATACCGGATATTGTTTTAACATCCATTTTACAGCTTGAGCTCATCATAACAAGATGACCGGTATCAATCACAATCTGCTCGCCAGCCTGTAAATCGTATTCAATCGGTGTTCCGTCAATTTCTATAAACAAAAGTCCGCTGCCGCCGAATTTCTGCATAATAAAGCCTTCACCGCCAAATAATCCTGTTGAAAGCTTTTTTCTGAAAAATACGGACATATTCACACTGGGAGTAGATGCAAGGAATGAGCTCTTCTGACAGATTATTTCATCGCCCTGATTGATTTCGATTGCCTTTATTTCACCGGGAAAGCTTGATGCGATAGAAATCATACCGTTACCGCCCACACTGGTGTATCTGTTCTGAAACATCTTTTCGTTTGAAAATGCTCTGCCGATTGCTTTTCCCAGACCGCCGTTTGTGGTTGTTTCCATTTTTATATTAGGGCTCATCCAGGACATTCCGCCGCCTTCGGTGATCAGCTGCTCGCCTGCTTCAAGATAGCAGATTGCTGCAGGAAAAGGTGAACCTTTAATTTCATATTTCATATTCTTTTCTCCTTTGCAATTTATTGTAATTATAGTATATAATATTACTGAAATTTATGCAATATTTCTTGTTGCATTGACAAGAATATGGGTATATAATTACAATGAAAAAATTTGTAAATATGGGAGATATTTATGAAAGCTTTTATGGATAAGGATTTTCTTCTGGATACGGATACGGCAAAAAAGCTTTTTCACGAATATGCTGAGAATATGGATATTTGTGATTATCATTGCCATTTAAGTCCTAAGGAAATTTATGAAAATAAATCACCTGACAACATTTCCGATTTGTGGCTTTCAGGTGACCACTATAAGTGGCGTGCTATGAGAAGCTGCGGTGTGGAAGAAAAGTATTGCACAGGTGATGCAACCGCAAGAGAGAAGTTTGAGAAGTTTGGCGATACTCTTCAGTATTGTATCGGTAATCCGCTTTACCATTGGGCGCATATTGAGCTTCAGCGCTATTTTGGTATAGATACACCGCTCAATGCAAAAACTGCTGATGATATTTTTGACAGAGCAAATGAAGCGATTAAAAACGGTGATTTCAGACCGCAGAGCCTGATTGCAAAAAGTAAGGTCAAGGTTGTTTGCACAACAGATGATCCTGTTGACGATTTAAAATATCATAAGCTTTTAAAAGAGGCTGAGGGCTTTGACTGCAAGGTGCTTCCGTCCTTCAGACCGGATAAGGCACTGAATGCACATCTTGACGGCTTTGCTGATTATATAAAGGCACTGGGTAATGCTGCAGGTGTGGAGATTAAGAGTTATAAGGATGTTATCAGGGCTCTCCTCAGCCGTGCTGATTATTTCCATTCGGTGGGCTGCCGTGTATCGGATCAGGCATTTGATTATCCGCCTTATTCCGTTGCATCGGATGATGAGATTGAGGAAATTTTTTCACGTGCAATGAACGGCGAAAAAATCTCGCTTTCCGATTGTGATAAATACAGGACGCCTGTTCTTCTTGCGCTTGCTGAAAAGTACCACGAACTGGGCTGGGCAATGGAAATTCATATCGGTGCAATGAGGAATAATAATACACGGATGTTCAATAAAATCGGTGCGGATACAGGCTTTGACTCAGTAGGTGATTGTGAGATTGCACAGCCGCTTTCACACTTCCTTGATGCACTCAACAAAGAGGATAAGCTGCCGAAAACAATCCTGTTCAATCTGAATGATAAGGATAACACCGTGCTCGGCACAATGCTCGGTAATTTCCAGTCTGCAGATGCAGAGTCAAAGATGCAGTTCGGCCCTGCGTGGTGGTTCCTCGATACAATGGATGGTATGATAAATCAGATGAAAACGCTGGGTAATCTCGGTGTTCTTGGAAAATTTGTCGGTATGGAAACCGATTCTCGCTCCTTTACCTCTTACGGCAGGCACGAATATTTCAGACGTATTATGTGTGCCCTTATCGGCAGATGGGTTGAGGATGGCTGGTACGCCTATGATGAGGATATCCTTAAGGAAATCATTCAGGGCATCTGCTATAATAACGCAATTAAATATTTTAATTTTGAATAAAGTTTTATGATAATACGGAGGATTAAAAATGGATTTAAAATTAAGACCGAAAGAAGAATGTATGTTTGACGAGATTTCACTCGGTGAAATTATGCTCAGACTTGATCCGGGTGAGGGCAGAATCAAAACTGCTCGTTCATTCCGTGCTTGGGAAGGCGGCGGAGAATATAACGTTGCAAGAGGTCTCAGAAGATGCTTCGGTTTAAAGACAAGTGTTGTTACCGCCTTTGCTGAGAATGAAATCGGTTATCTTATGGAGGATTTGATTTTACAGGGCGGTGTGGATACATCACTTATTAAGTGGATGCCTTTTGACGGTATCGGCAGAACGGTAAGAAACGGTATCAATTTCACGGAACGCGGTTTCGGTATTCGTGGTGCTGTCGGTGCATCTGACAGAGGCAATACTGCTGCATCTCAGCTGAAGCCGGGCGATATTGACTGGGATTACATTTTCGGCACACTCGGTGTACGCTGGCTGCATACAGGCGGTATTTATGCTGCTCTTTCCGAAACGGCTGCTGAGGTTGTTATTGAGGCAGTAAAAAAGGCTAAGGAGTACGGCACAATTGTATCCTACGACCTGAACTACCGTCCGTCACTCTGGAAGGATATCGGCGGTCAGGCAAAGGCTCAGGAGGTTAACAAGGAAATCGCAAAGTATATCGACGTTATGATTGGTAACGAAGAGGATTTCACAGCATCACTCGGCTTTGAGGTTGAGGGCAACGATGCAGACCTTAAAGAGCTCAATATGGACGGCTATTACAAGATGATTGAAACCGTTACAAAGGCTTATCCGAATTTCAAGGTGATTGCTACTACACTCAGAACGGTTAAGACAGCAACAGTAAATGATTGGAAAGCAATCTGCTGGGCTGACGGACAGATTTATAAGTCACTTGAATATCCGGGTCTTGAAATTCTTGACCGTGTTGGCGGCGGTGATTCCTTCGCATCAGGTCTTATTTACGGTCTTATGACTTATCAGGATGCACAGAAGGCAGTGAACTACGGTGTAGTTCACGGTGCACTTGCGATGACAACACCCGGTGATACATCAATGGCATCACTCAAAGAGGTTGAGGCAAAGGTTAATGGTGCAGGTGCACGAGTACAAAGATAAAGAATAAGGAGAATCATTATTATGGCAAATAAAATTGAAACATTGGCAAAAATTCAGGAGGTAGGTATTGTTGCCGTTGTTCGTGCAACATCTATCGAGCAGGCTGAAAAAATCACAGATGCTTGTATTGCAGGCGGTGTTGCTGCAATTGAGCTTACCTTCACCGTTCCTCACGCTGACAAGCTGATTGAGGCAATGAAGGCTAAGTATAATTCAGGTGAAATCATCATCGGTGCAGGTACCGTAATGGATGCTGCCACAGCACGTATTGCAATTCTTGCAGGTGCAGAATATATTGTATCACCTTATTTCGACCCTGAAACAGTTAAGACCTGCAACCGTTACGGTATTCCGTCTATGCCGGGTATCTATACTCCTACTGAGGCTGTACACGCTATGGAGTGCGGTGCTGATGTGCTTAAGGTATTTCCGGGTGATATCGCAGGTCCTGCTTTCATCAAGGATATTCACGGCCCTATTCCAAATGCAGTTATGATGCCGTCAGGCGGTGTTGATGTTGACAACGTTAAGGATTGGATTAAGGCAGGTGCAATTGCCTGCGGCGCCGGTTCATCTCTTATTGCAGGAGCAAAGACAGGCGACTACGATAAGATTACAGAAACAGGAAAGCTTTTTGTTCAGAGAATCAAAGAGGCAAGAGCAGAAATGGCTGCAAAATAATAAGCATAAAAAAGCACCCAATGGCTACTTAGCAGCCATTGGGTGCTTTACTGTGTTATTTTATAAGCAGATTAGCGTTTTTCTCAAGTACATCAATCGCTTCTTTTCCGCACTTTTTAATGATTTCTTTAACGCCCTTTTCATATTCAGGCGGACGTGAGGAAAGATTATGACAATCGGAGCCAATCAGATGAATTCGCCCTGTTTCAAGATATTTGAAAAGCTTTTTCCGCAAATGTCTGGGACTGTCGGTAAAAGAACTGATATTAACCTGAGTCAGGCATCCCATTTCAATATAATCATCCAGAAGCGCCTCATTTTCCATTAATGCCTGATAGCGTTCAATATGAGCGAGAATAGGCTTTATTCCATATTCACAGTTCAGATTTACAAGTCTGTCATATGAGCCCTGTGAAAAGGAGGAGGAGAAGGGATGCTCTATCAGAGCATAGCCGGAATTTCCTATTGCAATTCTTTCAAGATGCTCATTACTGAACAGATATTGACTGATATAAACCTCAGCGGCAGGGATAAGCTTAGGACTGTTTTCAGGCAGTGCACTGGTTAACTCAGTGAAAGCCTTATTGCGTCTTTCAAGAAAATCATCCAGCGAAATGGAATCCGAATAATAATGTGAGGTAAGTATGATTGCCTGTGCACCCTGTGCCTGCAGCCTTCTTATCATTTTCAGGCTTGTTTCAACATCAGGGGAGCCGTCGTCAATTCCGGGCAGTATATGGCAGTGGGTTTCTACAAGGTTATTCATAAGCATTGCAAATCACCCCTTAGTTTCTTGGCTCATAGGAATTATTTTTGTAGCTTCCGTATGTACCGTATCCGCCATAAGTGCCATAGCCGTACTTACCATATCCGTATTTACCGTAGTTGTATCTGCTGTATCTTCCGTATTTTCCTGCTTTTGATTCGGCAAAGTTTACGACAAAGCCCAAAATTTTTGCATCAATGAAATCAAGTGATGCCAGTGCTCTCTGAAGCTCAGGGTGTGTTGACTGATTTGAACGTACTACAAGCACAACACCGTCAGATTCCCTGATCAGCGGAAGTGAATCGGAAACAACATTGATAGGCGGTGTATCAATAATGATATAGTCAAAATCCTTGCTTACATCCTCAAGAAATTCCGTCATAAGCTCAGAACCTAAAAGCTCTGCAGGATTAGGCGGTATCGTGCCTGAGCAGAGAACACAGAGATTGTTATACTCTGTAGGATGAATCACACTGAATAAATCCGATCCTCTTCTGCCTGAAATTTTATCGCCCAGATAATTTGTAAGACCCGGTGCATTTGGTATTTTGAAATATTGATGAATTTTCGGCTTTCTTAAATCACCGTCAATAAGCAGTACCTTCTGCTCAGCCTGAGCTATGCTGATTGCCAGATTGACAGTGGTAGTAGTTTTTCCCTCATTCGGAGCAGAGGAGGTAACTACAATCATTTTGCAGCCCTTTTTCATAACGGAAAACATAATATTCGCTCTTATTGTTTTATATGATTCCTCAATTCTGAATTTCAGCGCTGATGGTATCGGAGCCTTGTCCAAAAGAAAACGTGAGCTTGCCTGTGAAGAAAGTGCTTTTTTTGATTTCTTTGCCATTATTTCTGTTCTCCTTTCTCCTTATTCACTGCTTTTGCAGCCGATGCCTTCAATTCAAATTCAGGGATTGTACCCAAAACAGGAATTCCGTATCTTTCGCTCAAATTATCATTGCCTTTCACACGGATATCAAGAAGGTCACGGAGAATGATATATGCAGCAGCAAGAACTGCACCGGCAATAAAGCCGAACAGACATTTCTTTGAATAGCCAAGACTTTCCGATGTGGTTGCCTTAAGGGCAATATCCTCAACGGAGGCACTGACCATACCGTTATTTGCGGTTTCCATTTTGCTTGGTATACTCTTTTCAAGCTGATGTGCAATCTGATAGGACATATCAGGGTCGCCGGTTATAACTGTGATTTTAAACATAGCCGTATTTGCAACAGGTTCAATTGTAATAGAGCCTTTTATCTGACCGGCTGTATACGATGTGCCGTATTCTTTGTTTATCTCATTTGCAACTGTCTGATTGAATTCATTTGTTTTGAATAATTCAATATATGTGTCAAGCATTTTGATTGCATAATTCATCTTACTTGTGTTGCTTGCCTGCTGCGCTGCATTTGTAGAGTCACTGAGCTCCTTGTTGGAATCCTGTACATACGCTAAAAATTCCACACTTGATGAATAGGTAAGTGTTGTAAAATAATGTGTATATACTCCTGCGAGTATTGCTCCGATTATGGCAAACAGAATAATGATTATCCATTTTTTAAAAAGCAAAGATAAAATCTTTTGTACATTTGCATCTATGTTCATGAATTCTCCCTCGTTCAGGCGGTATGGTGTAATGCCTGTATTATAATATTAAACCTTGTATATATATTACTTTATAATATATATTTTGTCAATGTTACTTGTGTGAATATCTATTGACAAATTTGTGTAAAAGTTAGATAATAAGCTGATATATTTTATTGACAAAGGATTTTATAATATGAGCAGAAACAATACTGAAAAAAAGGTAATGCCTGTATGGGGACCTTATTCAAAAAAATATATGGGACTTTCAAAAATCATTGATGAGCTGGCAGGTGTCGGCGCAAGATTTGATTTTTCCGTTCATCCCACACTCTGGAACAGTGCAACCCCTGTTCCCAATGTGACTGTTCCGTCAAATTATCATTTGTGGAACTGTAAAAGCGATTATTCCTATTTTTCATACAGATATGAATTAATGTGGAAGGATCAGGTTTATACCGATGTTTCCTTCTCCAAAATCAAAGAGGATGCATATTTGATGCGCTGTGAATTTTTTAATAATACACCGCTTTCTCAGAATTGTATCTTAAACGTTTTCAGTGCACTTGAATTCCCTTATCCTACCTATTGCCAGGTGAACACACCTGAAAAATGTGTGCTTAAAACAGCCAATGATTATGATGAGTATGCCTATAAGGTTTCACGTCCGTGGGATGAGGAAAACCCTGACGGTATGTTCAAGGGAATGTTTGCTGATAAGGATTTCTATATGGGAAAGGGTCTCGGTGACAGATGTGAAAATTATCACGTTCATTTCCTGAACCTTAAGCCTTTCGGCTGTGAAAAGGGCGATAAGGTTTCGTATACCTTAAATGTTGAAGAGGAGACCTTTGAAAAGCCTGTTCTTGCTGTCAGATATAAAACCGTGACAGACGGTGATGCACATTTTGATATGAACGGCACAGAGGTTGTGTTTGAGCACAGTGATGAGCTGACCTTTGCTTATCTTCCATATATGAATGCGTTTACCCTTGAAAGCTTGGGTACAGCAGGCATTGAGCTTGATTTCCTTGCAGTAATTGAGGAAAGCGATAAGGCTCAGCTGACTGCCGAGAAGGTTTCTTTTGGCTACATACCTGAAATTGAGACAGAAATTTTGGAATCAGGACACAGAACAAAGCTGACCTATAAGGATGTGGATTTACCGTTTTATGTTCTCACACATAACAAGAACACAAGAGAAAGAACGCTTGAATCAGGCTCATTGGAGGATGCTCTGATTAACCGCCTTTCAAACGGTGACCATACATATGATGATTTGAAGGAAACCTTCTCAGGCTCATTTAAGAGAAAAACAAGTGATGAAGGCTTTTTCCAGAATACACTTATCAAATCCATATTCGTAAAGCCGGATACATCACATATTGAATATGTGGTTTTGTCCAATGAAAAGTTTGATCCGCTTTCTGATGCAGAATATGAAAGCATCTATGAAAAGGCTAAAAAGGACGATAATGATATTTGCTTCAATGAAGCAGGTAAAAAGTATACACTTTCAACTGAAATTTTAAAATCAACACTTCTTACAAATGTTGTATATCCTGTTTACCGTCACGGTGAAAATGTGATTCATCACACACCTGGCAAGAGATGGGACAGCTTTTATACCTGGGACAGCGGCTTTATCGGTATGGGTCTGCTTGAATTTTCAAAGGACCTTTGCCGCTATGCACTGGATATGTATTTCTGTGACGATACAAACAAGGACTTTGCATTCCTCCTTCACGGCTCACTTGTACCTACTCAGTTTGTTGAGTACCTTGAGCTGTTAAAGAGGACAGAGGACAAGGAAAGTCTTGCTTTTCTGTATGATAAGGCGAAGCTCTATTATGAATTTTTACGTGGTAGAAATCATAAGTCCACCTGTGCAAAGTTCAATAACGGCTTGCTTACCACATATGATTATTGGTATTCACACTGCGGCATGGATGATTATCCTGCTCAGGTTGAGATGATGGCAAAGAAAGCACAGAAATATACCTGTCCGTGCCTTTCAACTGCACAGATTATCCGTGCAGGAAAGATTATGAAAATGGTTGCATATTCTCTGAACAGACTTGATGATATCAAGATTTATGATGAGGATATTGCATACTCCACAAAGGCACTCAACGAGCTTGCGTGGGACGAGGAAAGCGGATACTTCGGCTACACGCTTTACGATGAGCAGGGCAATGTTACAGGCATTATGCGGACTGATGACGGCGAGAACTGGAACAAGGGTATGGACGGAATCTATCCGATTGTTGCAGGTGCTGTTAAGGGTGAGCGAAAAGAAAGAGTGCTTGCCCACATTAAAAATCCGAATGAAATGTGGTCACAGGCAGGTATTTCTGCCGTTGATATGTCAGCATCCTATTATTTTGACGACGGCTACTGGAATGGTAACGTGTGGATGAGTCATCAGTGGTTTGTCTGGAAAACAATGCTCGATAACGGCGAGGCGGATTTTGCCTTTGAGATTGCAAAACGAGCACTGGATATGTGGAAGGATGAAACGGATTTCACTTATAATACATATGAATGCTTTGGTATCGCTACCAAGCGCGGCGGCTGGTTCCACAATTTCGGCGGACTTTCAGCACCAATTTGTATCTGGGCGAATGCATATTTCAGGCCGCAGACTGTTACAACAGGCTTTGATATCTGGACGGATTATCAGCATACAACCGAAACAAGTGCTGAAATCTCTTTCAAATATTATGGTGAAAATGAAAAGTATACAATTGTTGTAACGCTTTCGGACTCAGCTGAATATAAAGCTTATCTTAATGATAAAGAGATAGAGTTTAACGAAAGAAATAAAGGCTCGCTTGAATTCACATTTGATGAAAGCATTAAGTCAGGAATTCTCAGGATAGTTAAGGCTTAGCTTTTGCATCCTGATACAGATAGGGGAATATAAAAATGGGTAACAGAATTTATGGCAGTAATAATGAACCGCTCAAAATTCAGTTTGTTGCGGATACGCATTATTATTCAAGAAAAGCAGGTACTGAGGGCAAGGCATATGAAAAGGCTGAGTCAAAATCACAGAAGGTAATCAAGGACAGCGATCTTGTTATTAAAGCAGGCTTTGATATGCTTTGCGAAGACGATTCAACAGATATCATTGTTCTTGCAGGTGATACAACACGCGACGGTGAAATGGATTCACACAATGAATTTATTGAAATACTCCGTGACCTGAAAAAGAAAGGTAAGAGAGTATATGTGATTACCGCAACCCACGATTTCCGTGACGGCGGTGTTGCTGATGGTTATGTGGGTGATGAGGTTGTCAAGGTTCCTGCAGTTGAGGACAGGCACGATTTGTGGGATATGTACTATGAATTCGGACCGGACGAGGCAATTTCCACTCATAAGGAATCAATGAGCTATGTTGTTCAGCTGGCACCGGGATACCGCTTGTTTGCACTGAATGATGATACAAACTATAAGCCGGAGGGTGAACGCGGCTCAGGTTTTTCGGATGACTGTATGGAGTGGATTCTTGAGCAGCTTAAGGATGCACAGGATCATGATCAGTATGTAATTGCCATGACACATCATCCGATGATTTCACCGTCTCCGTTTTACAAGATAATCGGCGGCGGAAATATGCAAAGAAATCACGAAACGACTCGTGAAATATTTGCGGATGCAGGACTTCACTGTATGCTGACAGGACATACACACGTGCATGATATCAGCTATGTTACATCAAAGAAGGGTAACAGGTTTTATGATGTGGCAGTGGGTGCTATGATTGGCTGTCCGCCTGTTATGAGAAATGTTACATTTGATCCAAAAAATGCCAAGATTGATGTTGAAACCATTACAATCAAGGACGTTCCCGGTATGGATACAAAGGGCAAGCCGTTTGATGAATATATGAAGGGCTTCTTCTTCGGAATGATACGTGAGGTGCTTTGGGCAATGGGTTATGATATTGACCGCCTTGCCGAAATGTCAGACGCGTTCTCCATTCCGGGTGAAAAGATTAAAAAGCTTGGCTGGATTTTAAAGCCTGTGGGCAGGTTCCTTGACAAGCTGACCTTCAAAAAGGTATGGCGCCTCTGTAAAAAAGAAAGCGGTCTTAAAAAAGCTGACATTGCGGATATTGCCGATAATAAGGTGATTGATTTCCTTCTTGAGCTGATTCAGAATCTTTACTGCGGCGATTCACCTTACGGTCCTGATACAAGGGAATATAAGCTGACCTGCGGACTGCTGAATATTGTTGACAGCCTGCTTGATACCATTCATCTCAGTATTGGTAAATTTATAAAGGGTGCAACGAGTGTCCGTTCACTGATAGAGCCTTTACTCTGGAATTCCGGATACTGCGATGCGGATGCAGTCCTTCCGATTTATCCGATTTATGATGAAAGCAATCCTGCTCCTGCTGAAATGTTTGAGGAAAAGAAATTTGAAGATACAGTAAAGAAGAGCAAGAAAGGACCTCTTGTTCTGTTGATTATTGTATTGCTTGTTCTTTTGCTTCTTGCCGTTATTCTCGGAATTGTGGCACTGATTATATGGGCAATCATTGCAATTATCGGACTTTTTTAAATCACTATTGCATTAAAGTACGTATAATGATATAATACTTTTGATAAATTTCAATTGAGAGGTAAAAATTATGGCTAAAAACTTAAAAGACATTGATAATATGGCGGAGGAAAAAGGCTCCTGGCTTGTTACAGCATGGCAGTTTGTAAAGTTCATCGTTGTTTCTCTTCTTGCTTGTATTGTTCAGTTCGCACTCGTAAACCTTATTCCGTTAATTCCGCAGGTTAAGGAAATGTACGGCACAGCTTTCAAGTGGTTCGTATTTGATTATCCTGTTGAGGACGGCGGTCTCGGTTACTTCATCGCATTCAATGTTGCAAACATTGCAGCTCAGATTGTTGCTTTCTTTGTAAATAAAGAAAAGACCTTCAACTCAGGTGCAAATACAGCAGTTGTTCTTCCGATTTACATAATCTTTACAATTGCTCTTATCTGTTTCTCAGCTTGGCTTTCACCAACACTTTACGGCTTGTTCATCAATAAGTGGAATTGGGCAGAGCCTCTTGCCCTGAACATCGCAACAGCAGTTTGTTCAGCTCTTCAGTTCTTCCTCTATTTCCCTGTTGATAAGCTTCTCTTTAAACAGAAGAAGGAAGATAAGGAAGAAAAGAAAGCATAATCAATCTATCTATTTAAAAACGGCTCATCTGAGCCGTTTTTTTGTTCGGTTTAGAATGAAAATATTTTTTATTTATCCGGTAACCTTTTCGTATTTCGCATCGTTATATAAGTGAAAGGACCTTTCAGAAAGGGTGGTGGCATAATGACGGAGAATGAATTTATAAGTACCGTAAAGCAAAACAATAAGCGTATTTATCTGATAGCACTTTCCATTACACAAAACAGCAGTGATGCAGAAGATGTTATGCAGAATGTGTTCTTGAAGCTATGGAAATACAATAAGCCTTTTAATGACAGTGAGCATCTGAAAAAATGGCTTACTGCGGTCAGTGTGAATGAGAGCAGGGATTATATAAAAAATCCTTTCAGAAAGCGGAAACTGCCTCTTGATGATGCGGTGAATATTGCTGTTCTTGATAAAACGCAGAATATTGATTTGTTTAAAGCAATTATGTCACTTGATACAAAGGAACGCACGATAATACACCTGTTTTACTATGAGGATATGAGCGTTGCCGATATTTCTCAAATACTTAAGCTGAAAGAGTCAGCAGTTAAAACCAGGCTGTTTCGTGCAAGAAAAAAGCTGAAAGCGATTTTAGGAGATGAGTGGATAAATGAATAAGAATAATCAGAATTATAAAGAAACATTTTCAGCCTTTGAGCCTTCAGAAAAAGCAGTTGAAAGGGTTTTTGAAATCACAACGGATAAAAGAAAATTCTCAAAGAATGTTATATTCAGGCGAGCTGCTGCCGCAATGCTTGCATTTGTGTTTGTTATCGGCGGAGGCTTTGGATTGAATTTGGCAGTTAACCGAAAAGTGCCGACATATGAAACACTCGGCGTTATGGTTGCAATGGCAGGCGAAAGAGACCTGCTTTCGGCAGGCAGTATTAATGAACAAAAATTGTTTTACAGAATATATGTTGCCGATCTGGATGATAAAGAGCAATGGAATCGTATTAAAACGGAGTGGGGTAACGAAAAAGCAGAACAGCTTGAAAAGGCATCTAAGTTAGGTGAAAAAAATATAACTGCAGGTGTTGGTTCCGGCGGTAGCGGATGCTATAGCAGCGAACAGGACAGAGAGACGGCAATGTTATACACGCTTCGTGCTGGGGAATTTGTTTTAACGTTAAACGATTACAGCAATGTTCAAAGTATAACAATTGAGAATTCCAGTGAATATGGTAATGTTAATTTGCAATTGGATGTTGAAGGTGAGGATTTGTCTGCCTATAATAGACACGGCCATTGTGTTTCTGCAACAGGTGAAGAGATAAGATACAGTATAGAACAGGGCCTTTATGAAACGCATACTCAAAATGGTACTGTTAATAAAGGGTATTGTGTTCATTGGGAAGCAAGTCACCATTTATATAATACAATTGGAAATAATGTCAATTTCGATTTAACACAGATTAAAGACACAATCATTTTTACCGTTAACTATGATGACGGCACATCTGAGCAGGCGAGCGTAAGTCTTGCCTTTGACAGTGACGGCTATATGCATATCGTGGATGCGGATTAATAAAAAAATAAAAAGACTTGCTGCGGCAGGTCTTTTTTATTGCTTATTTTAAATGTTTATGTTATTATATATAATGCAAAATTATGTGTAACGGTGATATCTGTGGAGCTGTCAAAGAATGATAAAATTGAATTAACGATTGATGCTCTTACGTCAGAGGGCAGCGGTGTCGGACGGTATAACGGACTGGCCGTTTTTGTTCGCGGCACTGTACCGCAGGATAAAATTATTGCCCACATCATCAAGCGTTCAAAAAATTATGCCATAGGTATAATTGATAAAATTCTTTGTCCAAGTCCTGAGCGGATTGAAAGCGATTGTCCGTATTCAAAAAAATGCGGCGGCTGCTCCTTCCGCCATATGACATATGATGAGGAGCTTAAGTATAAAAAAAGCAGAGTTCAGGATGCACTGAACAGAATAGGTCATCTTGATATTGAGGTTGATGAAATCATCGGTGCGGATGATTTGACGCATTACAGAAACAAGGCACAGTATCCGGTTGATATATCCGACGGCGAAATGTTTGCAGGCTTTTATGCCTATAAGAGCCATAGGATAATCCCTTGTGCGGACTGTAAATTACAGCCTGCCGAGTTTGAAAAGGGACTTGAGGCCTTTGCAAAATGGATTGAAAGTGAGAATATCACATCCTATAACGAGCAGACAGGCAAGGGACTTCTGCGTCACATCTATTTCAGAAAAGGCTTTGCCACAGGTGAGGTAATGGCCTGTGCCGTTATTAACGGAAACAGCATACCAAACGGCGAACTGCTCGTATCACTTCTCAGAGAAAAGGTTGACGGCTTAACCTCAGTTGCCGTGAATATCAATAAAGAAAAAACCAACGTTATTTTAGGCAAAGAAACCAACATAATATGGGGAGAAAAATATATCAGGGATAACCTTCTGGGCAAGGATTTTCTGATTTCTCCGAACTCCTTTTATCAGGTGAATCATAATCAGTGCGAAAAGCTTTATGCAAAGGCTAAGGAGTTTGCAGGACTTACAGGCACTGAGACAGTGCTTGATTTGTACTGCGGTGTCGGCACAATCGGTCTTACAATGGCTGAAAATGTAAAGCAGCTTGTGGGCATTGAAATCATACCGCAGGCAATCGAAAATGCTAAAGAAAATGCAAAAATCAATCATATAACCAATGCGCAGTTCATCTGTGCCGATGCACCCAAAGGGGCGGAAATACTGAAAAAACAGGGTGTGAATCCTGATATAATCATTCTTGATCCGCCGCGAAAGGGCTGTGAAAAATCACTGTTTGATACAATTGAACAGCTTTCTCCAAAGAAAATTGTATATGTTTCCTGTGACAGTGCAACCCTTGCCCGTGATCTGGCAATACTAAAGGAAAAGGGTTACGAAGCAAAAAAAGTATCCGCAGTTGATATGTTCCCACGTACTCCGCATGTAGAAACGGTTGTATTGATGTCAAGAAGAGAAAAATAAGCGCTGGAAAGTAGTGTATTTATGGGGTTTCCGAGATTTGGTAATAGCTCAGGAGAGACCGTATTTCTTATTTGAGAACATGTCTACTGTAAAAACAGTCAGTGGGTTTAGGTTGTGGATTAGATGTTATGGAAGAGGTATTCCCTTTTAGTAGAACTAAAAAAAGAGTGCTAAAAGGAAGAAGCTGATGCTTACGAGAAATGCTATTTGAGAAAAGATGGTAAAACCAGTGATTTTTCACTTTGACTTACTGTAATAAAAATGTGTGGAATTTTGAATAAATACAATTATAAATCCAATATGTATAAGCTTTGTTTTTGGGGCATACGTTTTTATAACATTAAATATTAGGCATCTATTATGACAGATTGTAATTATCGAGATGCAAATATTATTTGAATGGATTATTTCAATTGTAATATGGAGATTTGATAAAGAAATGAGTAAAAGAGCATTGGGATATGAAATTCTACATGCAACAAGTATTTATCATGAATACGGATGATACTTGCCAAATGATAATTAATTAGGAAGAAAGAAAAAGAAATGCTTGTATTAGGAATTAACAAAATTTTGAATTGGTGTCAAATTACTTCTGGTGGACGAACATATACTTGTCCTACGAAGCTGATAGATGGAAAGTTGTTTTTCCACTTCAAGAAAGAATGGCATAGTGTGGCAAAGTTTGTTTCTGACCATGCTGAGGAACTTGTTTCAGAAGGTGGTAAGGTTTTCTCTCGCCCTTTCAAAGAATAAAAGGCGATAATTGTTATGAGATGTGTAAATTGCGGAAACGAAGATGAGAATACTCTGTGGGAAGAGGGCGATACGATTTACTGTTCCCAATGTGCTCATAGAACAAGAACATCTGACGGAGAAGAGGATTTAGTTGAATGTCCCCACTGCCATGAGATAAGAGATAGTAAGGATTATTATTGCAGACACTGTAATATGCCGTTCTAACATAGGAGGTAAAAATGAACAGAGGAGAACTGAAAGAACAGATTGATGAGTTAATGAGACAGTATGCTGATGAAGAAATTGATGGGGCTACTTACGTACAAGAGATGATGGAATTAGCTACATCTGCTCAAAATGAAATCGACGAATATTAATAGTCGAGATTACTCTTACAAAGAAAATAACAAAAGAAAACGTGGATAAAGATGATTTATCAATATGGTGACATCGATCAGTACATATCGAGCCACGTAGAAGCAGTGGCACTGATTGTAAAAAAATAAATCAAGGACGTGCAGACAGACATATGAATAATTGTAAATACTATGAATGGGACAAAGAAACATTTATGATTCCCAGAGAATATGTTCTAAGCGATGAAAGTGAATTAGCAGATGCTCTGAAAGTTTTCTTTTCAGCCGGTGGATATGATTTCTTCCTTGTTGTAAATCCTGCCTGTTACGCGAGTAATTGGCTTGATTTTATTAGCGGTTTATATGCTTCCATTATGGAAGGTCAATATGGTAATAATGGCAAACATTATAGTAATCCTTTGTCAGATAGCCAAAAGCAAATCTTATTTAAACAAGGTGTTCCCGAATTATTTATCACTGATATTTGATTATTAATAATACATTGAGTGTGTTACCTTAATTGAGAAGGACTGAAATTATGGAAAATATTTCAAATCTTGAAGAGCTGTCTGCTATCGGTAAAAACAGTGTTTATGTAAATGCTGACAAGGTGCAGCTGATAAACAGCAGTATTACGTTTACAGGTGAAAATAACATTTTGGTTATTGAAGATGATACCATAATCAAGAATTCAAAAATAAAGTTTATGGGAAGCAACGCGGTTTGCTATCTGAGTAAAAACCGCCATGCATATTATCTCGATTTGACCATTCATAACAGAACTGCAGTCTTTATTGACAAAAACTGTTATTTTAACGGAACATTTAATGTGACTGCTTCAGAGATGCAGAATGTTATTGTCGGTCTTGAAGGTCTTTTCTCCTTCGGCATTTCCCTCAGAACTGCCGATCCGCATCTGATTTATGATGTTCACACAAAAAGGCGACTGAACAGCAGCAGGTCCATTTTACTCGGTGACCATATCTGGATTGGTCAGAGTGCATTTGTTCTGAAAGGAAGTAAAATAGGTTCTGGTTCAATAATTGGTGCTGCAGCCGTTGTGGCAGGTAAAACGATTCCTTCAAATGTTTCTGCTGTTGGCAATCCTGCAAGGGTTGTCAAGGAGGGCGTTTTCTTCACAAAGGACTGTGTTCACAGCTGGGAAAAAGAACAGACTGCAAAATATGAGGTTTCAGATACAGATGAGTGGATTTACGAGAGAGATGCACACACAGTTGATTTAAGTAAAATTGATGAAGAAATAAAATCAAAAGTAACCGCAGCAGATAAGCTTGAGGTTATCAAGAAAAGGCTTGTTCAATCAAAACACAAAAACAGATTTTTTATTGAAGCACCAAGGCAGAAGAAAAAGAGTATTTTTTCAAAAAATAGTTGATGATAAGAAATTTTATGATAGGTGATAGTATGAAATTAAAGGACGGAATTGTTACAAATTCAATCGATGGTGAAAACTTTGCAATTGCAACCGGCAAGGCAGCAAAGGAATTTAACGGACTTATTAAAAATAATCCGTCTGCTGCATTCATCTTTGAACTGCTTAAGACAGAGCAGACAGAGGACAGCATCGTTGCCGCAATGCTTGAAAAATATGATGTTGACGAAAGCACGGTACGTGCAGATGTTAAGGAGCTTTTGGAGCTTTTGAAAAGTAAAAATCTTATCGAGGAATAATTATGAAGTATTCATCTTTGGAAAATGAATATCTTATAGCTCTGCTTAAGTCTGCGATAAAAAAAGAAGCACTGCCGCCTGTCCCTGATAACCTTGATTGGAAGGAGCTTGTGGCAATTTCAAAAAAGCAGCAGGTTTATTCTATTATTGCGGCTGTGCTTAATGCAGGCTTGCTGCCTGAAAAACAGGCACAGGAGCTGAATGTTTATATTCAGAATGAGCTTTTAAGGCTTCTCTCCATGAAAAGTGAGCTTGATGCACTTGAATCCGCCTTGCAGGAAAAGCAGATTAAATTTATGCTTTTAAAGGGCAGTGTCATCCGGAATTACTATCCTCAGCAGAAAATGCGTCAGATGAGTGATATTGATATTCTTTATGATTACAGCAAGCGCGATGATTTATTTAAAATTATGAAATCACGGCACTTCAGACTGACTACCTCCTGCGAGAATTCCGATGATTTTTTCAAGGAGCCTTTCTATACCTTTGAGTGGCACAGGGAGTTGTTTTTTGAAGAGGCTGCGTTCTGCCCGCATTTTGATTTGTGGAAGAATGCAAGGCCTGATCAAGATAATCCATATAAGTATCATGTTGAAAGTACGGAGCATTTTGTTTACACAATCTGTCATATGTTCAAGCATTATGCCACAAACGGCTGCGGTATCAGATTCTTATGCGATATCTATGTGCTGATGAATTACGGCGAGAAAATGGATATGGGCAGAGCACTGGACGAACTTGATAAAATCGGTATCAAGGATTTTGCTCTTGACGCAATCGGTCTTACAGAGGCAGTGTTCAAGGATGCTGATGCATCGGAAAATCAACAGAAAATGCTGGATTTCCTGTTAAGCAATGGTGTGTACGGAAATCTGGTTGTGGACTATTCAAAAAAGCTTTCGGAGTTCGGCGGTTCAAAGTCGAAATACTTTTTCAGAAGGCTTTTCCCTGAAAAAAAGAAAATGCTGGCAAATTACAGACAGCTTGAAAAAAAGCCGTATCTGTTGCCTTTCTATTATATCGTAAGACTTTTTACAAAGATAAAATATAATTCCAATTCAGCAAAAACCGAGCTGAGGGAAATCAATAAAATCAATAAATAATCATTCACGGAGGACGACCTTTGGCAGTTGATAAAAAACATATTAGGAATTTTTCAATAATTGCCCATATCGATCACGGTAAATCAACTCTTGCTGACCGACTTTTAGAGCTGACAAGCTCTGTTGCAAAGCGTGATATGCAGGAGCAGATACTCGACGATATGGACCTTGAGCGTGAACGCGGTATCACAATTAAAGCACACGCTGTTAAGCTTGACTATACGGCAAAAAACGGAGAGGTTTATGAATTTAACCTCATTGATACTCCCGGTCATGTTGACTTTAACTATGAGGTGTCACGTTCACTTGCAGCCTGTGAGGGTGCAATTTTAATTGTTGACGCATCACAGGGGGTTGAGGCGCAGACTTTGGCGAATACCTATCTGGCACTTGACCACGACCTTGACATACTTCCTGTTATCAATAAGATAGATTTGCCTGCCGCTGAGCCTGAAAGAGTAGCGGAAGAGGTTGAGGAGGTTATCGGTATACCTTGTCTTGACGCACCGCGTGTCAGTGCAAAAACAGGTGCAAATGTTGAGGATGTTTTAGAATATATTGTGAACGAAGTTTCCGCTCCTGTGGGCGAAGATAGCAAGCCCCTTAAAGCGTTGATCTTTGACTCTGTATATGATTCCTATCGCGGAGTTATTGTATATGTCCGTGTTATGGACGGCAAGCTCAGAGCAGGCGATACTATGCGTATGATGGCAACCGGTGCAGAGTTTACGGTTGTTGAGGTTGGCTATATGCGTGCAACTTCAATGGAAAAGACGGATGAGCTTTGTGCAGGTGAGGTTGGATACATAACTGCGTCAATTAAAACCGTCAGTGAAGCAAGAGTCGGCGATACGGTTACACTTGCTTCAAATCCTGCGGAAGAGGCCTTGCCCGGATACCGTAAGGTGAATCCGATGGTGTTCTGCGGTGTATATCCTGCCGACGGTGCGGATTACGAGAATCTTCGTGATGCACTGGAAAAATTACAGCTTAACGATGCATCACTTTCCTACGAGCCTGAAACCTCAGGTGCGCTCGGCTTTGGTTTTCGCTGCGGTTTTCTCGGTCTTCTGCATCTCGAAATTATAGAGGAACGACTTGAAAGGGAATATAATTTAGACCTGATCACCACTGTCCCCAGTGTAGTTTATAAAATTCACCTGACAGACGGTTCTATGGTTGAAATAGATAATCCGACAAATTATCCTGACCCTGCACTGATTGATTACTGCGAAGAGCCTTTTGCCAATGCTCATATCTATGTGCCCAGTGATTTTGTCGGCACAGTAATGGATATGTGTCAGGAACGCAGAGGCGTTTTCAAGGATATGAACTATATTACACCTGACAGAGTGGATATTCATTATGAATTGCCGCTGAATGAAATTATCTACGATTTCTTCGATGCCCTTAAATCAAGAACGCGCGGTTATGCCTCGTTTGATTATGAGATTGCCGATTACCGTAAATCGGATTTGTGCAAGGTTGATGTCCTGCTTAACGGCGATGTTATCGACGCCCTTTCCTTCATTATCCATAGGGAAAAGGCTTATACAAGAGGCAGAAAAATTGCTGAGCAGCTGAAGAAGCATATTCCTCGTCATCTGTTTGAAGTACCTATCCAGGTAGCGATTGGCAGCAAGGTCATTGCACGTGAAACCGTTAAGGCACTGCGTAAGGATGTGCTTGCAAAATGCTACGGCGGTGACGTAACCCGTAAAAAGAAATTGCTTGAAAAACAAAAAGAGGGTAAAAAGCGTATGCGTCAGTTCGGTTCTGTCGAAGTTCCACAGGAGGCATTCCTCGCCGTCCTCAAGCTTTCAAGTGATGATGAGTAAACTTGGTGCGAAAAATGATTTTTGGATTTAAGAAAAAAATCAGAAAAAATAATTTTGACATAAAAAATATGTATCTCGAAACATAAAAAAGCTTGATGATATGAATTGACTTAATGATAAAAAGAGATTGCCATATGTTGTATGGCAATCTCTTTTTATTATGGTGCTATGAAAATAAATTATTGTTTAGTGTAGGGGAGGGTCTCCGTGCCCTCCCAAAAAATTATGAAACGGGCAGGCGTGGAAACCTGCCCCTACAAATGAACAGGAACACTATTGAAACACTGTAGGGTGAGGGCTTGCTCTCACCGTAATATAAAAATCATATTCGGCAGGAGCAAGCCCCTGCCCTACGAAATACCAATAATATTGTTGATACACTAAACAATAATTTAAAATATATTCTCAAAAGTTATTCTTTGGTTTTAGTATATGGATTTAATTTTACTTTTTTATCAGCTTTTCAAATGAATTTGCATTCAGTATTGTATTTGATATAAATTCACCCTTATAAAAATTAGCCCAGTTATTAAAAATACAAGGGACATTTTTGGCTTTTTCCAAAGAATCAATTTTGATAAATGAAATCTTAATATGATTTTCCTTTGCGTATTCAGACAATTCATTTACTTCATATGCCGTATAAGGGCACTGGGGGCTGTAATAAATTGTAAAATCCTGATTATCTATTTTCATTAATTTGGCATTATCATTGAATCCGGGTGCAGCACAATCATCAAACTGTAAGGCTAATAATTCGTAATCACCGATATTGTCAACAACCTTGAATCCGTAGTGTTCAAAGAATTTCTTTTCTCCTAAAAACGGTTTTTTCTTTTTAGAAGACAAGGTACAGATTCCGCTTCTTCCTTTTTTCTTTGAATCATTTATTGCGTATTCAAGCAAATCATTGGCAATACCGTTTCCTTTGTATTTTCCTGCTACCCAAAGGCAATAAATATAATTGTAATTTTTTCCGGAGATAGGTACCCATGCCGTTTCAAGCGGTTCATATTCAATAAAAGTTTTACCTCTTGCATTTAATTTCCTGAATATATGTTCATCATTTAATTTGCTTTTTATCCATTTTTTTTTTGCATTAACGCCTGCTTGATGCTTTGGGTCACCGATAGCACAGCATATATGCTCTTTCTCAATATTTTCCGATGTCAGATTTATATATTCATTCATATTATTTTACTCCCTCCAGAGCTTTTATTCCGTTCATAATGATTTCTAATGAAAGGTCAAAGCTTTCTTTAATGGATAAAGGATTGCCGAAAGCATTATTATTTACAAGCAGGGAATATCCCTCCAGAAAGCTTCGTAATGTTCTTATGGTATGGTTAATATTATTATCACTGATATTTAAAGATTTCATTATTTTAAACAGAATATGAAACAATCTTGTGGTAGAATTATTTTTTTCTTCGTTATCATATTTGTTATACCATAACATGGCGGAAAAAATGCCTTTGTTATTTGTGGCATAATCATAAAAAGCATAACACATATTTTTTAATGCTTCATAGCCTGAAACTCCGACTGCTGCATCTATCATTTTATTTTCAATTTGTTTCCAGCCGTAAATCATAAGCTTTTCTTTAATATCATCCAAACCGGAAATATGATTGTACAAAGACGGAGGTTTGATATTTAATTCTTCAGCTATTATTTTTAAAGATAAATTATCCAATCCAACCTCATTAGATAGTGCAGCAGCGGTTTGAGTAATAAGCTCATCACTGATATTGTTTTTTGACATTGCGCCCTCCTTGACTAATTTTATTTATATTTTAACTAATTTGATTAGTTTTGTCAATAAAATAAAAGAGATTTGTTAAAAATCTCTTTTAAAATATATTCCCAAAGGTTATTCTTTGGTTTTCATATATGGATTTAATCTGATTTTTTGCGGTTACAAGCTCATCCTCCAAGCTGTCACTTTTATTTTCGGCTAAGTCCGCAAGATTATTTATTGTGACACTTGCATCATCGAGTGCACCGTGATCTATCATTGCAGTCATATATTTCTGCTTCTTGTCCCAGTAATCATTCAGGCTTTTGCAGGTGCTTTTTGCTTTTTCAAAATCCTCTTTGTCAACCTGCTCGATTGCGGTGTTTATATAAGCCGTTGCATCTTTATATGCACAATGAACTGTGTACTGCTCAAAGATGCAAAGGGAAATGGCAACGGCTAAAAAACAAAGTGCTACGTAAAGTCTTTTCATTTTTTTGGCTCCTTTTCTATCAGGAAAGTATTTCCGTCGTCATCAATTGTAAGCAGCATAATTTTGTTTACATCTTTATTTACTGTTTGAATCACTAACTCAATTTCGCTGTCTTTGATTTTACATTCATTAAAATATTCATTTACAGGCTTGCCGTCCATAACAATGGTAATCGGCATGCCTTTTTCTTTTACGGATATGCTGACATCGTTTGGCGTAAGCGGTTTGTATTCCGCCTTTTGCAAAACGGATATGGAGCCGTTTGTTTCAATTACTGCGTCCTCAACCTCAGACAAATCGAATATATCCTTTTGTCTCAATGCGTCCACAACATCGTCAATTGTGAATCGCATTTCACTCAGTTTTTTCTGGTCAAGCTTTCCTTTCCTTATTATAAATATAGGTCTGCCCTGAAGAAGATTCCTGAACCAAAGACTTTTCATGGATATAACAGACATAATGATTTCCATACTGATAAACAGAAGTATCGGTACAAGGCAGTTGGCAAGGGGCATTGAATTTTCCTCCAAAGGAATAACGGCAATGGCACTTAAAAGTATTGTAATAACAAGCTCATGCGGTTTGAGCTCGCCCACCTGACGTTTGCCCATAAGTCTGACTGCAATGATTATAAAAATATAAATTATGATTGCTCGTATAAAGTTGATAGCCATAAAATCACCTTTTATATTGTGTGAAAAAATTTTGCTAATATTATTTTTTATGCATAAGCAAAACAGAATTGTTAAAATTAAAAATGGTGATTCGTATGGATACTCTTTATACAGAGTATGATAAAAACAAGAAAAAATTTGAAGATGATTTCAAGGACTGCTCCGACTTTCTGATGAGAGAGACGGTAATATGCGGTGAAAAGGGCTTTTTCTGTGTTATGGACGGACTGATTGATTCGCTTCAGCTGTCACAGCTGATTATGTCGCCTATACTTGAAAGAGATATTTCTTTTAATGATAATCAGGATTTACAGAATAAGATTAAGCTCAGTGTAGTCAATTCACTGGAAATGAATGAAGCAACTACCTTTAAGGATTGCTATTTTTTCCTTATGAGCGGATTTTGCGTGTTTGTTCTGGACGGCTGTAATAAGGCGCTTGTTTTCGGTATTCAGGGTTGGGCCAGACGTTCAATTGATGAGCCGTCAAATGAAAGCAATGTAAAGGGTGCTAAGGAATGCTTTATCGAAGCGCTCAATGATAATAAGGCTTTGCTGAGAAAAAGGCTTAAAACGCATCATTTAAAATGCAAACAGATTAAACTCGGCTCAGCGGCGGATACGCCGGTTGTGATTGCTTATATTGATAATCGCGCCGATCCGGAGCTTGTAAGGGAAATTGAACACCGATTGAAGGGTGCAAACCTTAATACTGTTGTTGATTATGGTGAAATTCTGCCGTTTGTTGATACGGATATAAAATCATTCTTTTCCTGTGTGGGAAATACAGAACGTCCTGACACGGCAGTGTCAAAGCTCCTTGAGGGAAGGATTGTAATTCTGGTAGAGGGGACACCCTTCGCGATTTATCTGCCGTATCTTTTCAGCGATAATTTTCAATCTGTTGATGATTATGATAATCCACCGTTTCACAGCGGATTTATAAGGGTATTAAAGTATTTCAGCTTTGTTATTTCGGTTTTTTTACCAGGTATATATGTTGCTGTGGGAACTTTTCATCAGGAGCTGATTCCCACAAATCTTCTGTACACCATTGCGTCGGAGGAAATTACCACACCTTTCTCTCTGACAACAGAGGCAATTATCCTTTTAGTGCTCTATGAAATTATGAGAGAAGCAGGAATCAGACTGCCTAAGGCAATCGGACATGCGGTTTCCATAATAGGCGGTATTATTATAGGCGAAACGACAGTTACGGCAGGACTTATCGGAGCACCAATGCTTGTTGTAATTGCAATGACAGCTATATCCTCATATGTTGTATACCCACTGTATGAAAGTGTATCGGTATTAAGATTTTTATTTATTATATTTGGCGGAATGTTCGGTATGTATGGAATTATTCTCGGCGCCGGTGTTGTATTCATAAATATCTGCTCGCTGAATCCGTTTGGTGTACCGTTGTCATCACCGATTTCTCCGCTTGACAGGCATTCATTGGGCGATATATTCTACAGGGAAACCTGGCTTAAATTGTCAAAACGCAAGGTGCGTGTAAATAAATTGAGAGGTGCAGATATTGACACAGGCAAAAAGGGATAGGGTAGCACCCATAAGTATATTTTTTCTGTTTTATATCAGCCGTATTGTGATAACGCTGACGAATGTGCAGTCCATATCAATCGGTTATATGAAAACGGATATTCTAATTAGTGTTTTATCAGCTATGGGTATAACCCTGATTATGGCATTGCCGGCAATCTATTGTTACAGAAAACACAAAAACCCATTTGATGTAAAATGGGTAGGTTTTTTCTATTCAATATATTTTATATATCTTGCAGGTGTTAATATCAGCAGATTTTCATACTTTGCATCTACTACGCTCAATCCGAATTCCAGAGCCTGGATGTTTTCCGCCATAATTGCTCTGTGTGCACTATATGGTGCATATTTAGGCATAGAAGGTCTGTCCAGATTTTCAACATTCGGATTTGCACTTCTGGTCGATTCTATTTTAGTTGCACTGCTTTGCAGCCTTAAAAATTATCAGGAAATTAATTTGTATCCGGTTATCGTGAATGATAATGAAGGCATATTAAAAAATATACTTTTTATGACCGGCAACTCTTCTGAAATTGCATTGTTTTTGTGCCTTTCAAAAAAAGTTAACGGTAAGGCCGTTAAGCCTTATGTATGGTCTGTTATTGCATCCTTTTTTACTATATTTATACTGCTGCTTTTTGTGGTTGCCGTAATGGGTGATTCAGCAACTCTCCACGCATTTCCGATTTATACCTTGTTCCAGCTTTCAAAAATCGGACTATTTGAACGTATAGATGTTCTTTATATTTCCTGCTGGATATTTGGTATATTTATTAAATCTGTTCTGTTGGTATATTGTGCAAGTATATCCTTCAAGCCTATGAAAAAAAGTACAAAATGTATAATCTCAGCTGTATTGGCCTTTGCTGTGGCTATGTGCCTGACCGAACTTGTGGATATAAATACAGTTTCACCTGTTATTTATGTTATACCATTTGCTGTATTTTGTATTATTGTTCCGATTCTGACATTGATTTTGAAAAAGAGAAATTATGGTGATGAACTTGTCGAAAAGTTTTAAAATAGCAGTCTGTTGTGTTATGATTGCAGTAATGCTGTCAGGCTGTATGAATTCTGTCCATTTAAAGGATTTGCTTGTTGTTGAGGGGCTGGGCGTGGAAACGCAGGGCGATAAGGTTAATCTTGTTATTCAAACTCTTAAATTGGGTGCAGCTGCGGGTGACGAAACACCTCAGGGAAACAGAACGTATAATACCGAAGGTAATGGTGCTACGATTGTTGATGCCATTTCAGGGTTTTCAAAGAGTGTCTCAAAAAAGCTGTTTTTCGGTCAGAATAAGCTGATTGTTTTCAGCCGTGATATTGCAGAGTCGGATTTTAAAGAAAAGCTCGACTATTTTCTTCGTTCATCAGATTCGCGTATTGATGTTGCAGTGTGCATATCAGACAAGAGTGCCAAAGAAATCATTGAAAGCAAGGAAAATGATTCCGGTATTCCCTGTGAAAATATAGTCTACCTTCTGAAAAACGGCCAGGATGCAGGCTTGAGTGCTTATGTTACAATCGGCGAGCTTCTAAATATGTCTACGGATAAGACCTCAGATGTTTATCTGCCTGTTGTTGAAATGAATGAAAAAGGGGACAGTACACAGACGAAGGGACTGGGTTTGTTCAGCAAAGAAAAAATGGTATACGTTACCAATGATGATGAAACATTAGGCTTTAATCTGATATCAGATAAGGTTAAAATATGTACAATTGAGTTTAAGGATGAAGAGCTTGGTGATATAAGTCTGAAGGTTTCTGAACCTAAGATTAAAAAACATATTGAAATTGTTGGCGGTAATATCGTTTTTAATGTTGATATTAAAGCACAGCTTATGATTGATGAAATTGAAAAGGGTATAGTCACCAACCTTGATGAGAAAAAGCTCAAAAAAATATGCAGTGATGCAGACAGAAAAATAGAGCAGCTTTGTACAGCCGCCTTTTCCGCTTGTCAGGAGAACAACAGTGATTCATTAAGAGTCGGTGAGTATCTCGCAAAGGACAGTCCTAAATCCTATGATAAACTTTCAGACGAATGGGATCAGTATTTCCAAACCGTCAGATTTTCTGTGCATGCTGATACTGAGCTGAAGAAAATCAGTGATAATACGCAATTAGGCTGATGCACTGTCTGAATAGGGTAACCATTTCTTTTTCACCGCCGGTTTCACCGACTTTTGAAAAGCATACAATTGCAGGTATGATGATTGTCAGTGCAAATATAATTGCGTATACAATAAGTATTTTTTTCAAGATGTCCTCTCCTTGACTTTGTGATAAATAAATTGTATAATAATTTGATAAAGATGCATTATTTATGATTTTCTATGGATTCATAATCAGTGAATCCATATATTATATAGTTTTGATTTTACGAAAGGAGAAAATTATGCCATCAAGTTATATTTCCCCAATTTCAATGGACGCTCTTTCAAGTTTATGTTCAGAACTTGATAAAAATAACTATATTAAGAAAAGTGATTATGAAAGATATCATGTAAAAAGAGGACTCAGAAACAGTGACGGTACAGGTGTTATGGCAGGTCTTACACGGATTTGTTCCGTTGAAGGCTATTATATCCTCGATGGTGAAAGAATACCAAAGGAGGGTAAGCTTTCATACAGAGGCTACGATATCAATGATATTGTGGAGGGCTGTATTAAGGATGACCGCTTCGGATATGAAGAGGTAGTTTGGCTGCTTCTTTTCGGTGATTTGCCGACGAATCAGCAGCTTTACAGTCTGCGTGAGGTTATTGCAGAATGCAGGGCTCTTCCGGATGAATTTATTGAGGATATGATTATGAAGCATGCCTCAAAGGATATTATGAATAAAATGGCACGAAGTGTAATGTCACTTTATTCATTTGATGAAAATCCTGATGATATTTCTATTCCTAATGTTCTTCGTCAGTCTCTGCAGCTTATTGCACAGATGCCTACGATTATGAACAGTGCATATCAGGTTAAGAGACGTGCATTTTATAATAAAACGATGTTCCTTCATCCTATTATTAAGGAGCAGTCAACCGCTGAATATATTCTGAATCAGCTAAGAGTGGATAAAAAGTTTACACGTGAGGAGGCAAAGCTGCTTGACATCTGCCTTCTCCTTCACGCTGATCACGGCGGCGGTAATAACTCTACCTTTTCCACAAGAGTTCTGACATCCAGCGGTACCGATACATATTCAGCTATTACTGCAGGTTTCGGCTCTCTTAAGGGTCCTCGTCACGGCGGAGCAAATATCAGAGTTGCACAGCAGATGAATGAGATTATGGCTGCCGTTCCTGATTCAACAGACCCTGCACAGGTTAAGGATTACCTTGTTAAGATTCTGAAAAAAGAAGCAGGTGACGGAAGCGGACTTGTTTATGGTATGGGACACGCAGTTTATACCAAGTCTGATCCGCGTGCAGTTATTCTTAAGGAAAATGCAAGAAAGCTTGCTTTTGAAAAAGGTTTTGAAAAGGAATTCAAGACGCTTGAAAATGTTGAGCTTCTTACCCCTCAGGTGTTTGCTGAGATTAAGGGCGACGATAAGGTTATGTGTGCTAACGTTGACCTTTATTCAGGCCTTGTTTATAAAGTTCTTGGAATTCCTGAGGATTTGTATACGCCTCTTTTTGCCACAGCCAGAATTGCAGGCTGGTGTGCACACAGACTGGAGGAGCTGACCTCAGGCGGAAGAATTATGCGTCCTGCATATAAGAGCGTAAGTCATACCAGAAAATTTGTTGACATAAATAACAGAATTGAAAAATAATTTGCCAAAGGGAGATAAAAGAGTGCAGAAAGCAAGAGCAAAAATATCTGTTTTATTATTGATAATAACAGTAGTTGCTGCTTGTATTCTGTGCTTTTTCCAAATCTATTCCGATACCGGTATAACAGACTCCTATGCAGTGTACCTGATTATTTTTGCCGGATTTGTATTTGCCGGTGTTTATGCCAATTCAAAAAGAAATCTGGCAAAAACATTTGATATTGAAAACGGTCAAAGAAGTGTTTTTCTTTCATCAATGATTCTTGCAGTTACCTTTTTCTATGATTTTATTCATCAGGGGTACAACTGTTATGACTATGTATCAAGAGTCTCTTATGTTGACTATACCTATATTGTTCCTCTGGGAATAAGCGGTGTATTTGCTCTTTTAAGTTGTTTTTATTTTTTGACCTTTTCGCTTACAATGAAAAATTCCAATTATGATTTCAGGAATTTTACGCTGCTTCATTTTTCACCGGTGATATGGGCAATTGTCAAGCTGTTTGGGATTATGCTTCAGATTGTTGATGTCAAGGTTAATTCCGAAATCTGCTGTGAGTTTATTCTGTTGTGTGTTATTATCTGCTTCCTTTTAAGTATGATATCAGCAGTTGACAGAGGGGATGCTCCAACAACCGCTTTTTTTGTCTTTTCTTCAGTAATACTGGCTTTTATGTCCTGTGTTGTGGGTGTGGTGAGAATAGCACTTATTATTGCTGAAAAAGGTAATAATATGAGCAGTGTCTCTTTTTCTGCTGTAACATATATCATGCTTGGAATTTTTTCAATTCATTTATTAAGTGATATTTATAAACGCAGTAAGTAAAATATTATTAAGGAAAAATCATTTTGTTTTTAGAAAATTTAAAAACCATTGCACTTCAGGTGCTCATTCTGTATCTGATAGCAGGTATAGGCTTTGTAACAGATAAAATCGGTATATTCAAGCAGGCTGATGGAAAACGCCTTATTGATTTGCTGTTCAATGTGATTCTGCCGATTGCGATTATACATACTTTTATGACAATGGAATATACTGCTGAGCATGTAAAAGGGATACTGATTGCATTTATTTGCGCTTTTGCAACGCATATTTTCGGTGCTCTTTTATCCATGTTCACTTTCAGAAAACGGTCGCTCAAAGAACGCGGAATTTATCATTATGCAATGATTTTATCCAATGCTGCATTCCTTGCTCTTCCGCTTGCAAAAAGTGTTATCGGCGGAGAGGGTATATTCTATTGTTCGGTTTATGTTGCTGTGTTCAATATGGTGGCATTTACGCTGGGAATTTATCAGATATCAGGCAGAGAGGCAAAGCTCGATTTAAAAAAGCTTATTTTCAATCCAGGTTCGATGTCCGTTATTATAGGGCTTCCACTGTTTTTCCTCCACCCTGACATACCGTATTTTATTGAGTACCCTATGGAGGTTGTGGGGAATTGTAATTCACCGCTGGCAATGATTGTGTTCGGAACATTTCTTGCCAATTCAAGCTTTAAAAATATGTTTGCGAAAAAGGAAATATATTTTGTTTCCTTAATCAGACTGGTGGTTATTCCTCTTTGTATGCTTGGATTATTCTATGTATGCAAAGTAAGAGGGCAGCTTCTGACTGCTATGCTGATTTCTGCCTCTGCACCTACTGCCACAAATACGGCAATGTATGCGGCAAAATATGATAATGATCCGGCACTTGGTTCGGAATTATCGGCGCAGTCCTCCGTACTTTCAATCGCCACAATGCCGGTTATTGTTGCTTTAGCGACAACTGTCAGTTAGATTAATGAATTGTAAATTTTATTTTAAATAAATGGACATAAGTTGAATTACGCTCTTTTATAATGTATAATTGTTTTAAAAGAACTGATGAATTAGGGAGAGAAGAGAATATATTATAAAGGGTGATTCATTTATGAAACTTGTTATTGTAATTTTATCAAATAAGGATTTGACTCAGGTTCTTGCAGCTGCAAGTGCAGAGGGCTTCTTTTCAACAAAGATTTCAACTGCCGGTCAGTTTTTAGAAGGCGGACATACAACCATTCTTTTTGGTGTTGAAGAAGAAAAAGTGGATTTGCTTTTTGATGTTGTTGAAAAAAATGTAACGAAACGTGTTGTCAGAAAAACCGGTGTTGAGAGTACACTTGAAGGCTCTTTGCTGAAGAAACCGGTTGATGTAGAGGAATTCGGTGCAGTTGCCTTTGTAGTTGATGTGGAACAGTTCAAAAGGTTATAAGTATGAAAATCTCCGGATTTATAGGAAATGAAAGAATAATAGAACAGCTTGGCTGTCTGATTGATGCCGGGCGTTTTCCTCACGCTGTTGTTATTGAGGGAGCTGAAGGTCTTGGAAAAAAGACTTTGGCTCGCTTACTGGCAACGGCTCTTGTTTGTCGTGGGGAAAAAAAGCCGTGTATGGAATGCTCGCAGTGTCATAAAGCAGCTGAGAAAATTCATCCGGATATTTTTGAGTACAGTGCCGCAGGCGGTGCAAACTCTTTTCATGTTGATATTATACGTGATGTGGTTAAGGATGCATATGTTCAGCCGAATGAGGCTGAGTATAAGGTATATATATTAGGCAATGCCGATTGTATGAGTGTCTCGGCGCAGAATGCTCTTTTGAAAATACTGGAGGAACCGCCTGAGTATGTCGTGTTTATTCTTACAGCACGTTCAAAAAGTATGCTGCTGGAAACGGTGCTGTCAAGGTCTGTTGTTGTAACGCTTGAAGGTGTCGAGTCTGATGAGGGTGCACGATTTATCAGCTCACGGATTGATGATGTGAGCTATGAGGATGCTAAGCGTGCACTTGAAACCTTTAACGGAAATATCGGAAAGGCTGTTGCAAGCTTTTCCGACGGAAAAGAAAATGAGCTGGCAGGTGTTTGCCGTGAGATTTGCAGGGCTCTTGTTGATTCAAGTGAGTATGAGCTTTTGTGTGCCTGCTCTGTTTTTCAGAAGGACAGAGGATCTGTCGTTTTTGCCTGTGATTTTTTGAAAAATATTTTCAGAGATGCACTGGTCTGTAATGAAAACAGTGAGTGTTTATCGGGGCAAAGAGATACTGCCATAATGTTAAAAACAAAACTTACCAGACAAAAACTTGTTGACTTAATGAAGGTTTGTGATACACTTAAAGAAATGGCATTGATGAATTCAAATAATTCAATTCTTATAACGAAAATCTGTTACAGCTTAAGACAGGCTGTCGGCAGATGATATGGAGGATATATAAATGACAAAGGTTGTTGGTGTTCGCTTTAAGGACGCAGGCAAGACCTATTATTTTGACCCACAGGGTCTTGATATAAAAAAAGGCCAGACTCTTGTGGTTGAAACCGCAAAGGGTATTGAATGCGGTGTAGCACAGTATGATGTGAAAGAGGTTGAGGATGACGAAGTCGTTTCTCCTCTCAAGCCGGTTAAAAGAATTGCCGATGATAACGATTTAAAAATCATTGAAGAAAACAGGCAGTTCGAAAAGGAAGCACTTGAGGTTTGTACGGAGAAGATAAAAAAGCATAATCTGGAAATGTATCTGACAGGTGCGGATTATTCCTTTGACAGATCAAAAATCGTCTTCTATTTCACAGCGGACGGAAGAGTCGATTTCAGAGAACTGGTTAAAGATCTTGGTGCACATTTTCGAACAAGGATTGAGCTCAGGCAGATTGGTGTACGTGATGAAAGCAGACTTCTCGGAGGACTTGGAATATGCGGAAGACCGTTTTGCTGTGCGACATTTTTAGATGATTTCCATTCCGTTACAATCAAAATGGCAAAGGATCAGGGCTTATCTCTTGCACCGAGTAAAATCAGCGGTACCTGCGGAAGACTTATGTGCTGTTTGAAATATGAGCAAAATTCATATGAGTATCTGCATAAGATAACGCCTAAAAAGAACACGGTTGTGGATTGCCGTGAGGGGAGAGGCGTTGTTGTTGACGCATCCATTCTCACAGGAAAATTGAAGGTTCAGCTTGATAAATCTCCTGAAGGATTGCCTGTTGTTGTTAACAGGGAAGAGGTAAGAGTTGTAAGGAATGACTCTAACGGCCATAAAGAAAAAAGAGCAAAAGAGTAAAAATAACTTGATTTTTCGGTTATATACTGTTATATTATTGATAGAAGTTTGATGTAGGAGGTGTATCCATAATGGCATATGCAATTTCTGATGATTGTATCTCATGCGGCGCTTGTGCTGCTGAATGTCCTGTAAGTGCGATTTCTGAAGGCGATGGCAAATTCGTTATCGATGCTGACACTTGTATTGAGTGCGGTGCTTGCGAAGGTGTTTGTCCTGTAAGTGCTCCTGCACAGGCATAAGATATACATAAATTTAAGATTTAGACACACTGTTTATTCAGTGTGTCTTTTCTTTTGCAAAATCCGAATTATAACCATATTTATTCTTATATGTCTATTAATTGTGCAAATTAAGCAAAATAAAATACGGTCTTTTATGTTTTTTGTGTATTGCTACAAATGTGTATATTGTGTGGGATATTTGGTGTGTTATTATTGACATATGTCAGAAATATAGTATAATGTGAACTGTAGTAACCAATAGTAAGTTTACGAATGAAATGAGGTGCGAAATGGCACGTCCGAGAAAGCATAAGCGTATATGCTCTGTTCCGGAAATTAAGGATTTCAACACCAAAAATAAAAAAGCTGATACTGTTGATATAACCGTTGAGGAATATGAGGCTGTAAGGCTGATTGACTATGTTGGTTTAACGCAGCAGGAATGTGCCAAGCAGATGCAGGTTGCACGTTCAACCATTACTGCGATTTATGATAGTGCAAGGTACAAAATTTCGGATTCCATTGTAAACAGTAAGCAGCTTAAGGTAGACGGTGGTGATTTTGAACTTTGTCCCAATGCCAAGCATTGCTGCGGCCAGTGCGGTAAAAACCGCTGCGGCAGGTGCAAGCATGGTACATGTGACAGGTGCATAGGGATTTTTCACGAGCCGGGCAGAGAGTGCTTTGTGGTACAATACAATTAATTTATTTTATATAGTGATACAGGAGGTAAAATTATGGAGGCTTGGAGAAGCTTTAAAGAAGGCGTATGGTGTGATGAAATTAATGTAAGCAATTTCATCAAGCTGAATTATACAGCCTATGACGGTGATTCATCATTTCTTGAGGGTGCAACCGACAGAACAAATGATGTACTCGCAAAGGTGAAAGAGCTTTTGATTAAGGAGAATGAAAAGGGCGGAGTCCTTGATGTTGATACAGACAAGGTGCTTTCAATCCTTTCACACGCTCCGGGTTATATTGATAAGGAAAAGGATATTATCGTAGGCTTGCAGACGGATGAACCGCTTAAGAGAGGCGTTTCTCCTTTTGCCGGCTACAGAAATGCAGTTCAGGCCTGCCGTGCTTACGGTTACGAAATTTCAGATAAAATCAAGGATGAGTTCACATACAGAACAACGCACAACACAGGTGTATTCCGTGCTTATACAGATACAATGAAAAAGGCACGTCACGCAGGTATTCTTACAGGACTTCCTGATGCTTATGCACGCGGAAGAATTATCGGTGACTACAGACGTATTGCACTTTACGGTATGGATTATCTTATTGAGCAGAAGAAGCTTGACAAGAAAAAGGTCGGCGAGGCTGATGTTCTTAATGAGGAGACCATTCATCTTCTTGAGGACCTTTCAAAGCAGCTCGACTTTATGAGCCAGCTTAAGGGTCTTGCTCTTGATTACGGCTACGATATTTCAAAGCCTGCAACAAATGCCAAAGAAGCTATTCAGTGGCTCTATTTCGGTTATCTCGGTGCAATCAAGGAACAGAATGGTGCTGCTAACTCAATCGGCAGAATCGCAGAATTCATTGACTGCTATATTGAAAGAGATATTGCTGAGGGTGTGCTCGATGAAAAGGGTGCACAGGAGCTTATTGATGATCTCGTTCTCAAGCTTCGTTTAGTTCGTCACCTTCGTACTCCTGAATATAATGACCTTTTTGCAGGCGACCCTGTATGGGTAACGCTTGCACTTGCCGGTGTAACAGGTGAGGGCAAGTCAATGTGCTCAAAGACTTCCTTCCGTGTTCTTCAGACTCTCTATAATCTCGGACCGTCTGCTGAGCCGAACATCACTGTCCTCTGGTCAGAGCATCTTCCGCAGGGCTTCAAGGATTTCTGTGCTCAGGTTTCTATTGATACTGACTCCATTCAGTATGAGAACGATGACGTTATGAGAAGAATGTATGGCGATGATTATGCCATTGCCTGCTGTGTATCTGCTATGAAAATGGGCAAACAGATGCAGTTCTTCGGTGCAAGATGTAACCTTGCTAAGGTTCTTCTCATGGCACTCAACGGCGGTAAGGATGAAATCGGTGCAGACCAGATTGCACCTGAAGGCGAAGTATTTGAGGAAACCGTTCTTGATTACGATAAAGTAATGGCAGCATATAAGAAATATCTTTCTTGGATGGCAAAGCTTTATGTGAACACAATGAATGTGATTCACTATATGCACGATAAGTATGCTTATGAAAGACTTATGATGTCACTCCATGATACGGATGTTGAAAGACTTATGGCTTTCGGTGTTTCAGGTATGTCCGTTGCAACTGACTCTCTTTCAGCTATTAAGTATGCTAAGGTTACTCCGATTAAGGATGAACGCGGTATTATTACTGAGTTTAATGTTGAGGGTGAGTTCCCTAAATACGGTAACGATGATGACAGAGTTGACCTTATCGGTAAGGAACTTATCGAGTATTTCTATAAGGAACTTTGCAAGACTCCTGCATATCGCGGAGCAAAGCATACACTTTCTATTCTTACAATCACATCAAACGTAATGTACGGTAAAAAGACAGGCTCAACACCTGACGGACGTAAGGCAGGCGAACCATTTGCTCCAGGTGCTAACCCAATGCACGGCAGAGATGCTGAGGGTGCTCTTGCATCACTGAACTCAGTAGCTAAGCTTGATTATGCTTGCTGTCAGGACGGTATTTCAAATACCTTCTCAATCACTCCTGATACACTCGGTAAGGATAAGGAGCAGCAGGTTGAACACCTTACAACAATGCTTGACGGCTATTTTGCACAGGATGCACATCATCTGAATGTAAATGTTCTCAACCGTGAAAAGCTTATTGAGGCTATGAACGATCCAACACTTTATCCGTCTCTTACAATCCGTGTAAGTGGCTACGCAGTAAACTTCAATAAGCTTACTCGTGAAAAGCAGGAAGAGGTTATCGCAAGAACATTCCATACTGCAATGTAATTGCTGTAGATTAGCTATAATACAACCCATTGAAATGTTGTGTTTCAATGGGTTTTGTGTTATTGTTAATTTATAAAAAATGAATTGCCGACAAGAAAAGCAAACAGATTGGAAAAAACATCCGGTAACGCTCATATTATACGTGATGAAAAGGATTATCTGAATATATGGGAATATATAAATAGCAACGCTTTAAAATGTCAGGACGATAAATATTATAACAGAGGTGAAGCAGATGAAAGCTGATATACATTCTTTTGAATCAATGGCGGCGCTGGACGGTGACGGAATCCGCTATGCGGTATTTTTTACAGGCTGTCCGCTGCGGTGTGCCTATTGTCACAATCCTGACACCTGGCACAAAGCAGGCAGCGAATGGTCGGCCGGTGATTTAGTGAAGAAGATTAAAAGATATAAGCCATATTTCAAAAGGGGCGGCGGTGTTACCTTTTCAGGCGGTGAACCGCTTTTGAATTCCGAGTTTATCATTGAGGCAGGCAAGCTTTTGGCAGAAGAGGGAATAAGCTATGCCGTTGATACTTCCGGCAGTGTGCCGCTCAGTGACAGTGTTAAAACAGCCCTTGACAGCGCTGATCTGGTTATACTTGATGTTAAGTTTTTTGACGAAGAGAACTATAAAAAATATACAAAAGGTAATTTTGAAAACTTTGTTGCTGTCGGCAAATATTGTTCCGAAAAGGGTATAAGGCTATGGCTGAGAACTGTTGTTGTGCCGGGTATAAATGATACCGAAGAAAGCATAAAAAAATATGCCGAGTTTTCAAAGCAGTTTCAGTTTGAAAAATATGAGCTGCTTGCTTTTCACACTATGGGATTTTTTAAGTATGAAAACCTGAAAATTGAAAATCCGCTGCGCGATACCCCTGCTCTTGATAAGGATAAGCTGAAAAAGCTTCAGGATTACCTGAATGAATGTATAAAAAAGAGATAGCATTGCTGCTATCTCTTTTAATTTTATTCTTCTGTATTATCTGATGTGGTTGGCACATGAAGTTCCTTGCTTCCTCTTACATCTTCAATATTTTCTTCATCAGAGATGAATTCTTCTGCTATCTCCATTGTTCCGTCACCGTTTTCATCTGGCACCTCAAACACATATTCCTGTACCTGTGCTCCTTCATCATTCACATAGGATTTATGCTCCTTGAGGTAATCTACCAGATTAACCTCCTCACCATTTACAATAAGCTGTAGCCCTTCAAACAGTGCTCCGTCGGTAGCCGCATTTGCTGTCAGTGTTCCGCAGAGCAATGCTGCAAGGCAGGCAACAGCAACAAGTAAGCCTTTGAATTTGATTCTTTTATTTTTCTTTTCGCTCATCTCAAAAATCCTTTCAATTGTTTCATCGGATGGACGGATTTGTGAGAACGTCCTCTTGTAATGATTATCCATTTATCCATTCATCTCCTAAAATTTCTTTTAATTCTTTTCTCGCGCGGTGAAGCCTTGTTTTTACTGCTGATTCCTTGATTTTAAGCAGAGAGGATATGTCCTTTACCGCCATATCTTCATAGTAAAACAGGTGAATCACAATGCGCTCTTTTGCAGGCAGTGACATAACGGCATTGAATAAATCATAGCTGCTGTCTTCCTCAAAGGTGTATGCTTCCTTTGTATCATTAAGCTGTACATGCCTTTTCCTGAATGGTGATTTTATATAATTTTTACTTTCATTTACACAAACTGCTGTCAGCCATTTATCAAGATGCATATCATTATTAAAGGGCTTATCATATTTCCATAGTTTCAGGAATACGTTTTGAAGTATATCCTCAGCATCATTGTGGTTTTGTGTAAAAGAAAGTGCAATTAAAAATAACCGCTGGTTGTTGCGCTTTACACAGTCTATGAAATTTTCCTCTGTCATCACTTCACCGCCCTATCTGAAAGGTCCTTTCACTATTATAACAAAGCTGATCACGAAAAGGTTACATAAATTATTGTTTAGAGAACGATAAATTACCCAAAACCACGCACAAAAACATATAAAAAATAATAAAATAAATAACATTATTTTGTAGGGCAGGGGTTTGCTCCTGCCGATAAAATGAAAATACTCTCAGGCATCGAGCCTGTTCGTATTTTGTGCGTTTTTTGTCTTTTGCTCAGGGGCAGTACCATCGTACAGCTCCCATTCGCAAAATACAAAATTTTGGGCAATTTCTCGCCCTCTAAACACGTTATCTGCTCACAATGCGTTACTGCACTAAACAATAATTTATAAAGGAGCATATATGATCAAATCCATATTTTTTGATTTAGACAGGACACTGCTTAACCGCGATAAAAGGATGCCAAATTCAGCGATAACTGCACTCAGACGGTGCAGAGAAAATGGAATCAAGCTGTTTGTTGCCACTGCCCGTCCTCCTATCCTTGATAAAATGCTTTGCTGGGGAGACGCAGAGTTCAGTCTCTTTGACGGCGGTGTGTATTGTAACGGAGGATGCATCAAGTTCGACAATCAAACGAACTATACATATATTCCGTCAGATGTTGTATCCTACTGTGTATCAGCAGTTGAAGAGTATGACAATCTGAATATTGCTCTGCAAATGAAAAATGAACGTCACGCTTTCAATCATTTTCTTGATGATTTTGCCTATGATATATGGGGGATAGAAAAAGCAGATTCAATTAAAATAACTGAAGCTTGTTACAAGCAGACCGTGAAAATTTTAATTTACTATGAAAATATGGTAGATATTACAACTGCTCTTCCGCTAAATCTGATTGATGATTTACAGAGGTATTGCAATGAAAAGGCGAATTTCTGCCTTACTGACAGTGGTAAAATCATTCAGATATCTTCAAATCAGGCAAGTAAATTTAACGGCGTTGAGAAAATAAGAAAGCATTTTGGATTTTCTGAGTCGGAGGTTGCTGTGTTCGGCGATGATATGAATGATTTTGAAATGCTTAACGGATATGAAAATTCCGTTGCAATGGGCAATGCGGATGCGCGTGTAAAAGCAGTTGCAGGCTTTGTAACAAAAAGCAATGATGCCGACGGAATTTCCTACGCTTTAAAAGAACTGTTTAAGGTTATATAGAGGTGAATATGAAAACATTATACGTATCGGATTTGGATAAAACACTTTTGAGGAGCAATCAAAAGACCTCAAAATTCACAAACAACACAATCAACAGTCTTGTTGAAAAAGGTATGCTGTTTTCTTATGCTACTGCAAGGTCCTATGTTACTGCACATAAGGCAACGCAGGGACTGAATGCACAAATACCTTTGATTGTTTATAATGGTACCTTTGTTATTGATAACGCAACAGGAGAAATCTTAATTTCAAATTATCTTAATCATGCTGATGAATTGCTGTCTGATGTTATTGACAGTGGTATTTATCCTATCGTTTATTCATATATCAATGGTTCGGAAAAATTTTCATATTATGCCCCAAAATGCAGCAGCGGTACTATGCAGTTCATAAAATCAAGAAAAAATGATATACGAGAAAACTGTGTAAATTCAGAGGAGGAGCTTTATAAAGGCGACATCTTTTATATGACCTGTATTGATGATGAGTGTAAGCTTAAAGCGTTGTATGAAAAGTATAAGGAAATATATAACTGTATTTATTATAAAGAACCCTATTCAAATGAATGGTGGCTTGAAATAATGCCTAAAAATTCTTCAAAGGCGAATGCCATTAAACAGCTTAAGGAATATCTCGAATTTGATAAGGTTGTAGCCTTTGGCGACGGTGAAAATGATATTGAAATGTTTGAAATTGCAGATGAATGCTATGCTGTTGAAAATGCAGTTGTAAGTCTTAAGCAAATTGCTACCGGAGTTATAGCGGATAACGACAGCGATGCAGTCGCAAAATGGCTTTTGAAAAATGCAGGCTTTTAGATGACGTATATTTGCAATCGCTCAGCGGTTATGATATGATCGTTATGGTGATGATATGAAATATTATTGTGTACTTACAAAGGAAGATGAAAGTAAATTAAAAAATTACATTGTTCATAAAAATGAAACAGGTGATGTGTTTCTGATTTCCTTTGATGAAAATGATAAAGAGGATATTATAAAAAACACGGATATTTCTGTTTTTATTGACAGCAAAAGAAAGATTTATAAATTTGATAACGGCGAAATCGTTTCGTTTTCTGATAAAAAGTTTTCTTTTACTTCTGCTGTTTGGTATAAAAAATTTTGCCGTGTGTATAGCAATATGCACAAGGAACAGCTTTGCCGCGATAATAAATTAAGAAAATCCTCAGCAACCTGTATAAATAAAAGCGGAATTGATATTTCTGTATTCAAATCATTTGAGCTTGTTGATAAGGAAAATGAAATTGTATATCCTTTTCGTTTTAAAAAATCAAAAGGCAATAAGTCTGAACCGCTGGTTATATATTTTTGCGGTGCCGGTGCAGTCGGAATGGATAATATGAAACCATTTTTTGAATGTATACCAATGCTCAGGCAACTTAATAAATACAATTGCAACATACTGATTCCGCAGTCGAATACGGATGTTAATTATAACAGGGATTATGATGAACTAAACTTTAAACTGGACAGGTATACAAAATCAGTTGGAAATCTTGTTGCATTATTGAAAGAAAATTATAATATTGACAAAGACAGAGTTTATGTTTTCGGTACGTCTTTCGGAGGCTTTTGTACATGGAGATTGGTATATCATAATCCGGAGCTTTGCGCCTGTGCCATACCTGTTATGGGCGGATTTGATGATATCATTGAAAATTCAGTTTATACTGATTTTGAAAGGTTTGTCAATGTACCGATCTGGGCAGCACATTCTTCGGACGATGAATGCGTAAGTATCAAATTTGATGATTATGCAGTTGAAAGAATAAAGAAGCTTGGCGGAAACATAAAATATTCACGCTGGGATAAATACGGACACGGTATGGCGCGTCACTTTTATAAAAAGGAAAAGTGGTGCGATTATATGTTTGAACAAAAGTTAAATCATTAAAAAGCAAAGAAAAAAGCACACCATATAACACGGTGTGCTTTTTCCATAAGGGGTAAAAAATTTATGTGAAAACGTAGTTGGTATATATAAAAAGGCCGAGTAAATAATCAATATTTAAACAACCTTGTTGACTATTTCGTAATACTGTAAGGATTTGGAACATGGTTTCTTTCTGATAAAGCTACATATTTGGGCCTTGCATTCTTAGCAAAAGCACCTTTAATCATAAAGAAAGCGATATCCTTACTGATTTTCTCATAGTCCACATTGAAGATTTTTGCTGAAACATTTTTGTTAAATGCATTAACAAGCGGTCCCATACAAAATGCAGTGATGATTGTACCGATACCGATATTTTTTATCTCAGCAAAATTGCCTTTTAAAATTGCTGCAAATCCTCCGCTCACGATTAAACCGATCAGGATTACTGTTATATCGGTAATCACTCTTACCCATTTGTATTTGAGCTTAGTTGAGCGGCTGAGCATAAAGCCGAGCGCATCATAAGGACCTACACCAATATTGGCTGTAAAGAATAGTGAACAAGCGAAGCACAGGGTTACTATGCCGATTAAGAGAAGGGGTACTCTCACGGCAAGCGTGTAATGGTTTTCAACAACAGGTGAAATTAAGCTCTGGAATAACTCACAGGCGTAACCGCAGCCTATCATATTGATTACCGTACCTACACCGATTAAACCTCTGTGGGCAACAATCAAAACATAAAGCAGAATCACTGCATTTATAATCATCTGATATGTACCAAAGCCGATGCCCAGTGTGCTTGCGACGTTCATATTCATTGATGTAAAAGGATCAACCCCAAAACCGGAGACCGAGAAAAGTGAAATTCCAAAACCCATTATGATAATGCTGATAAAGGAGAGAATTACTCGCTTAACCATGTGGTGCTGAGTAAACATATCTTTCATATATCCGTAAGCTTCTGATTTCAATTTGCTCATATGCTGACCTCTGTTCGATTTGTTGTTTCCCCTCTTTGGTTACATTATATGCTTGTAATTGAAAAAATCAAGTTTTTTGTGCAACTTTCTACTTATGTAATATTTTGCACAAAAAAGCTTGAATAATTTTGTGCAAAATAAATAAATATTATTCCATTTGCTTGCCTAAGAAGGCGGCCGCAACCTGAACGAGCTTAACATCTGTTTCGCTGGGAAGGGTGTTGTCATTTTCCTCAATCAGTGCCACTGCACCGCTGACATCTCCGCCGTATATGATAGGATATACTACATTTGCCTTTCTGTTGAATCCCTCAATCGCATTCATACTTGGCACCACATCTGTGGAAATGTGAATGGCTCTGTTGTCCATAAGCTCCTCAAGACTCTTTGTTACTCTGCGTTCGAGTATTTCACGCTTGCTGATTCCTGAGGCTGCTATAACATGATCATTGTCCATAATAGCAACCGGCAGTCCGCCGTTTTTGTGCAGAACCTCCGCATACTGATTTGCGAAATTTGAAAGCTCACCGATTGGTGAGTATTTTTTAAATATCACTTCTCCCTCAGCGTCAGTGAAGATTTCCAGCGGATCACCCTCCTTAATTCTGAAAGAACGTCTGATTTCCTTTGGTATTACGATTCTGCCCAGATCATCTATTCTTCTGACAATTCCTGTCGCTTTCATATCATCTACTCCTCAAATAATGTAAATTTATCTGTAATATTTTGCACATATTTGAGTTGTATATACGAAATATAAATTGAGATTTTTTGGAAAAATCAAAATGTCCGATTTGTTGCAGAAATATGATTTAATATGTGTTATAATTATATACGGTGATGAAATTGAGTAGGGATAGAAAGGTAAGACTCGTTCAAAATATTCAGGATTACATAAATGAAAATATCGACAGGGAAGATTTTTCTGCTGCGGATGTGTGTATTGAGTTTTCATATTCTGTCCGTCATTTGAACAGGTTGTTTTATGAGTTTTTTGATAAAACGGTTCCGGAATATATATGTGCTTTGAAACTGACAAAAAGCACAAAGGATATTACAAAAAATAAATCCATTCTTAATACCGCTCTTGATTGCGGATATCAGTCGCAGGCAGGATATGATAAAGCATTTTATAAGTTGTTTGGTGAAACACCCAATGATTTTAAACGAAAAAAAGTTATGATACCTTTGTATATTCCATATCCTGTCAGTCATTGTTATGAACATTATTATGGAAAAGGAGAAAACAGATTGAGTAATGAAAATATAGTTTGTACAGCATATACTGTCAAGAGACCAAAAAGAAAAATGATTGTATTGTATTCTGAAAATGCAACGGATTATTTCAGCTTTTGTGAGGAGAAGCATTGCGATTGGGAAGGGTATCTTAACAGTAATTTAGATAAGTTTGATACGGCTGCAATATTGAATTTGCCAACCGCTCTTGTTCGGGACGGTTATTCCTGTATTGCAGCAGGCATTGAAATTCCCTTCGACTGTGAAATAAAAGGGCTGCTTGACGGATACGAGGTTGTTGAACTCGAGCCCTGTGAGATGATGTATTTTAAAAGTCAGTCCTTTGAAAATGAGAATGATTACTGCAAATATATTGACGCAGTTAACAAGGCATTTAATGAGTTCGATTTTCAGTTAATGGGATATGAAATAGATTCTGAGTCAGCACCGTCCATGAATTTTGGTGCACAAAAAGAAATCGGAGCAAAAATTGCAATACCGATAAAAAGAATTAAAAAATAATTTGATATAATAAAAAAGCACCGTTTCATACGGTGCTTTTATGATATGTGATTATGATTTGTATATTCTCGGTATTCGCGGATTTACCATAAGCGGCGATATATCAACGCTGGCAATATCGCCAATCTGAACATCGCTTCCTGTTATATCCACTGCAGTGTGTGACAAGCCGATTTCACCGATAACACTGTACATTCTTCCGTTTATTTTAACATACATCTGCTGCTTTTTCAGGAATTTTTTCAGCTGTGAAAGAACGGAGCGAAAATCCGCAATTTCCTTTTCCTTAGCCAGACCAAAGCCGTCGTAGTGCCCAATCGGAACAATGGCAATTTTTGTTTCACGCTTGGTTGTATAAAGTCCGTTGTAGCCGATTGAATACCCTGCAGGTACGGTTTTTATTTCAATTACATCTGCTTCAAGAGATCCAAGCCTGTTAAGATTGGTTTTATTTTTTGTAATAACCCTTCCTGTGAAAGCAGAGCCGATTCGCACACTGTCGAGGCATACGCCCTCAACATTAAGCAGTGCAGGGGAGTTGCTGGCGTGGATAATGCCGACATTCCTGCCTGCCTTTTTTATTTGCTCCATTGTGTCCTTGAAAAGTGCAAGCTGAGCTCTTGTAAGCTCCTCATTTGTAAAGGCGGATGAGAAATGCGTATATGCACCGATAAACTCAAGATGATCAAAATCGTAGCATTTTATTGCATCCTCAATTTCACTGGGCATAAAGCCATAGCGCCCCATACCTGTGTCGATTTTTAGATAGCATTTTGTCACGGTGTTCAGCTCGGATGATACCGCGTTCATAACCTGAGCGGCATTCAGCGAGCCAATAGTGGCAATGCAGTTGTTCTTTGCAATGATTTCAGCCTCGCTCTTAATTCCTGTGGAACGCATAACGAGTATATCCTCTTTGTCAAGAACATTTCTGAGCTCAGGAATATCATCAACCTCAGTAATTGCAAAAATGCTGATGCCATTATCTCTGAGTATTTCTGAAAATTCTTTTATTCCGAAGCCGTAACCGTTGCCCTTTACAACTCCGATTAACGGTACGCCTGCTTTTTCCTTAATGATTTCAATATTTTCTTCAAGCTTGTTTTTATCAATGATATATCGGCTCATACTGTTACCTTATTTTCTCAAGAACTTTAGTTGCGACATTGTAAAGATTATAGACAGGCTTATTGATTACATAGTCAAATTCACCCACAAATTCCTTCATATATCCTCCGAAGCCGTGTTTGAATCTCCACAGTCCGTAGTGAGGGTTGTCCGGATTCTGACAATCTCCTGAAATTCCGCCGAAATCATAAACCTTGCAGCCGCATTCCATACCCCACTGCATCATTGCCCACTGCAGCGCATAGTTGGGATACACATTTCTGTGTGCGTTTGACGATGCACCATATTGATACTTCATAACGTTCTGACCCCACTTGATTGCAATAGTGCCTGCAATAGCCTGTCCGTTATAGTATGCCATATAAAGCCTTGCATCGTCCGTCATACAGTCAAGTATTTTTGCGAAGTATTCCTTAGGTCTTGTTGAAAATCCGTCACGCTCTCCTGTTTCACTCATAATTCTAACGAAATCGTCCAGAGCCTCTTTGCCGCAGATTTTAACCTCAACACCTTTTTTAGGTGCTTTTCTGATTCGATTTCTGTAATCGGACTTGAAGGTGAGCATAAGCTCATCCTCGCTGAGACCGTTGTAGTCAAAGCAGTATACAAATCTCGGCTGAACATTTTCAAAATCCATACAGCTGGGATTGAGCTCGATAAAGCCCTTTTTAATCAGATGCTCCTTGAATGCCTTGTTTTCTATCACGATTTCGGGGTCAATTTTAAGGCAGTATGCCTTGTATTCCTTTCCGATTTCAAGAAGTCCGTTAAAGAGTTTATCAAATGTATCAAAGTCGTTTTCGTCGCATACGAAACCGCGACAGCAGTACATCAATGAATTTTTAATTACAGGGATGGAGCGGATAAGAACGGCGGCAGCACCTTTGATTTCTCCGTTATCATCCTTAAGCATTACGGCTTCAAATTTCCACGCATCTTTTACCTTTGCCCATTTCGAGGAGTGCTGAAACAGTCCTTTAGGATGCTGCTTTATAAAGCTTTCATATTCAGCAAGATTGCTTTTATTCACTCTAACTATCATTATTTTAACTCCAAAATTAACTTTATTTATAATTTATTATTATAACAAATTACGCCACTCTTGTCTATATTGACTTTTATTGCCAATGTAGTTTATAATAATATTTCAAAGTATTAATTTATTAAGGGGTAAATTATGGCGAAATTTAGATGGGAAGATCCTTCAATCTTCAGGATTAACAAGGAAGACGGACACGCTTTAATGCTTCCGTTTGATGATGAAGAATCAGCACTTTCAGGCGATGAAAGCAAATATAAGCAGTCCCTGAATGGTATGTGGCAGTTTTTCTGGCAGAGAGGACTTAAGAATCAGCTGGACAATTTTGAGCTTGAAAGCTTTGATGCAAGCTCATGGGATGAAATAAGGGTGCCTTCAGTATGGCAGACTGAGGGATATTCTGTTCCTTATTATTATGCTTCAACTTTTCCGAAGGCATTCAGCAGAAGCAAGTCAAGAATTCCGTGTATTGACCATAATATGCAGGAAATTGGTTTTTACAGAAAGACATTTGTGCTGGATGAAAATTTTGACGGCAGAGAAATATTTCTTCATTTCGGTGCTGCAAAATCAGCACTCGAGGTGTATGTGAACGGTGAATTCGTCGGCTATTCTCAGGGTTCAATGGTGCCGCATGAATTCAATGTAACAAAGCTCCTCAGGAAAGGTGAAAATCTTATCTGTGCAAAGCTCTACAGATACAGTGACGGCTCATATCTTGAGGATCAGGATATGTGGTGGCTCTGCGGTATTTACCGTGAGGTTTATCTTTATGCCGAGCCCAAGCTCTGTCTGAGGGACTTTTACATAAAAACAGATTTTGATGTCGATTATAAAGACTCTGATGTAAGCCTTGACATTTTTCTTGAAAATTATAATAACGTAAAGGGTGACTGCACCGTTGACGCCAAGCTGATTTCAGAGACAGGAAGACAGTTACCTGTCGGTGCAAAGGAAATAGCACTTTCAGGCGGCAAAGAAAAGCTTCACCTTGATGCAAAAATAAAGGCACCTAAGAAATGGTCTGCCGAAGCACCGAATTTATATACACTTGTTATGACCGTATCTGTTAGCGGTGAAATTGTTTGTGTTAAAACATATAAGGTAGGCTTTAAAAAGGTTGAAATCAAGGGTGAAAAAATTTATTTCAACGGTATGCCGCTTATGATAAGGGGTGTAAACCGTCACGATTTTGACCCTGATTTCGGCTGGGCTGTGCCAAAGGAAAGATATACGCAGGACCTTGATATTATGAAACAGAATAATATCAACTCCATTCGTACGTCACATTATCCGGATGATCCGTATTTTTATGAAATGTGCAATAAGTACGGCTTTTACGTAATGGACGAATGTGACCTTGAAACGCACGGCGTAAGACGTAAGGGTGTTCCGGGTTCAAATCCTATGTGGACTGCTGCCGTAGTGGACAGAATGGAGCGCATGGTACTGCGAGACCGTAATAATCCTTGTGTGTTTATGTGGTCACTGGGCAATGAGGCAGGTGACGGCGATAACTTTATGCGTATGAAGGAAGCCGCTCTTAAGCTTGATGACACAAGACAATTTCATTATGAGGGCGACTTTGACCAGACGAAGAGTGATGTTATCTCACGTATGTATCCTACTGCGGATATTATGGAAAAGCTCGGCAACAAGCAGGAAATAAAGATATCACTTTATGATAACATTGCCAATCAGCTTGCTGCGGACAGTAAGCCGATTACACCTGAAATGTACGAGGGTAAGCCGATTGTACTTTGTGAGTATGCCCATTCTATGGAAAATTCACTGGGTAATTTTCAGGAATATATCGACGATTTTGAAAAGTACGACAATATGTGCGGCGGTTTCATCTGGGATTTTGTTGACCAGACGCTCCACGTTAAGGATGAAAACGGCAATGATAATTATCTCTACGGAACGGATTTTCAGGGCTTAGAGCCGAAAAAGCTTATTGATATTCCGAACACAACGGCAATGACAGGTTCAAACGTATATTTCTGTGCAAATGGTATTATCGGTGCGGACCGTACTCCTCATCCTCAGATTGCTGAGGTTAAAAAGGGATATCAGGAAATTAAGACAGAAGCCTTTGACCTTATGGCAGGAAAGTTCAGAGTTAAAAATAAATTCCTGTTTACGGATATTTCAAATTATAAGTGCAAATGGGAGCTTAAGGCAGAGGGTGAAGTAATTGAATTCGGCGAACTGGATAAGTTTGAATGTGAGCCGCTTTCAGAAACCTTTATCACCATTCCATACTCCATTGACAATATTCCTAAGGACAAGGAGGTTGTTCTTACAATCTCATTCTTTACAAGAAAGAAAACGCCGGGACTTAAGTCAAACTTTGAAATTGCGTGGGATCAGTTTATTATCAATGAAATGCCTCAGCCTGTAAAGCCTGAAAATAAGGGTGATCTTAATTTCACAGTAAAGGGCAAAAAAGTTACTGCAGAAAATGATAAGATTAAGGTTATTGTGGATAACGGAAAAATTGTAAGCTATGTTATTGACGGCAGGGAAATGCTTCTGGCACCGATGATGCCGAACTATTTCAGAGCACTTACAGATAATGATATTGACTTCCTCAACTTTACACCGCAGTTTGCAAAGTTCCACCCATTCTATAAATGGCAGAGGGCAACCAAGCATAATAACGCTGTTAAGACTGTGGCAAAAGCAGGCGAGGATAACACAGTTGAAATTCATATTGCTTTCAGCACAATCGGTCTTAAGAATTCTGTGGCAACCTATAAAATTTATCCTGACGGCAAAATCTATGTTTACCATTCAGCTGTTCCTACATCTAATATGATAAAGTTCGGTTACCAGATGACACTTCCTAAGGATATGGAATATGTGACCTGGTATGGCAGAGGACCTGTTGCAACCTATTGTGACAGAAAAACAGGTGCTAAGATTGATAAGTATACATCCACCGTTACCGATATGGATTACCGCTATATGCGTCCGCAGGAATCGTCAAACAGAACGGATATGCGCTATATGACCATTACCGATAAAAAGGGAAAGGGTCTTAAGTTTACGGCATATTTTGATGATCCGCTTAATTTCTCTGCGTATCATTACACTACGGACGGACTTGAAAAAGCAACGCATATCAATAATATTCCGTATGAGGATATTACTACACTCAATATTGACCATATGCTTTGCGGTGTCGGCGGTGACCTGCCGGGTCAGGCATTTGTCCGCGAGCCGTATCTTATGAAAAAAGGAGTAAAGCAGGCATATTCATTTATTATGGAGCCTGTAAGGTAATTTAGCTATGAAAAGAGTTTTTGCATTTGTCGGCTTTTCATCTGCAATAACTCTTATCGTGCTGAATACAGTACCTTATTTCTTTGTAAAATTTATATTGATATTTGCAGTGGTATCTCTTTTGATATCACTGCTTGTAAAGAGCTTAAGACAGGAAAGAGTTGTGCCGATTGCCTTCGGTGCAATGCTCTTTTCCTGTCTTATATTTGTTTTATGTATGCAGTGTGATGTGATACCGCAGAAATCACTTGACGGTATCAGCACGGATGTAAAATTCAGAATCGTGGATATTGAGGAGGAAACAGACAGCGGCTATCTCTATACTGTTAAAACGGAGAGCATTGATGCTTTTGACTCGCCGCAGAATATAAAGCTGAAAATAAAATCGCAGACGAAAATACCTGCTGATTATTATGATACTGTTTCAGCCGTGATTTCCTTTTACAGCTATACGGATAATGCATTTTGCTCCTTTGGTGATTACGGCAATGATATATATGTCAGAGGGAAGCTGATTCAGATTGATGATGTAACAGAGGACGCAAAGCCACCAAATTATTACATATTAAAATTAAGGCTGAAAATAAAAGAGATAATCACTGAAAGCTTTGATGAGGAAAAGGCAGGACTTGCCTATTCAATCCTTACAGGAGATAAAGGACTGCTCAGGGATGATATAAGAGAAAGCTTCAAGGTCTGCGGTATTTCACATATGATTGCCGTGTCAGGTCTGCATATTACCTTAATCTGTCTTTTGGCTTATTATCTTCTGAAATTTCTGAAAGTTTCTGTTCTGCCGTCGACAGTATTAACCTTTTTGATTATCATTGTATATATAGGTGTTTCAGGGTATTCAAAATCTGCCGTGCGTGCAGGGATAATGATAGCGGTTATGCTGACTGCACGGCTGGTCAATGATAAAGCTGATACACTGAATTCACTCGGATTTGCCGTATTTATCATGTGCCTCAATCTGTTTTCTGTAACAGATGCAGGTGCACTGCTGACGGTTACTGCAATTATCGGGCTTTGTGTAATCAAGCCTGCCTATGATGAAAAGCTAAGACCTGAAAATAAAATACTCGGCTATTTTTACGACGGTGTATTTTCCACCTTGTCGGTGCTGCTGTCAACACTTCCTGTGGGTTGGCTGCTTTTCAGCAGATTAAGTCTTATATCACTTGTGATGAATATTCTTTGTATACCGATTATGCAGCTTGCACTGGTGTCAGTACTGCTTGTATGTATATTTTCAAGTGTGCCGTTTCTTGTATTTATACCAAAGCATATTGCGGATTTTTCACTCGGTGTGCTGATAAATGTTTCCGATTTCTGTGAGAAAAGATTCAGTGTTTTGTATCTTGATATATCAGATGAACTGGTAGGCGTTGCCATTGCTGCACTGCTGCTGTTTGCAGGAATTTCACTGCTTGTCAGCCATAAAATCAATATAAAGCTTATGAGTGTATTCATTGCTCTTATCTTTTCAGTTACAGCCGCTTTCAGTATTTATAGCTATAATTATAACGCTTATGTCCGCGTCAGCGACAGCGGTGCGGTGATGATATATGATAAAGACAGTGCTGTGATAATAGATGCCGATGATAAAAGTGACTGTTATTTTATGGATGATGTGCTGTCGGCAAGGAGCTTTGATTCTGTTGTTGCCTATAATTCCGCTTCCTGTAAAAAGGAAATACGTAAGCTTCTGCCTGATGCTGAGTTTAAAACCCTGCCGGATTGCGATGAACATGTTTGCAATCATATCAGCATAAAATGTGATAATGATGTAATACTTGTGTCAGTTTTTGATAAGGTCTTTAAAATTGACAAGAATTATGTTAGAATAGATGAATATAAGGCGTACAGAAATATTTATGATAGATTTAATGAAACCGGTGATATGATGTTTATTATCACTGAAAATGCTGATGTTCAGATAAAGGAGGGGAAATGATGTCAAAGCTTAATGAAGCTCAGCTTAAGGAACAGATAAAGAGTAATCACTTTTCAAACGCTTATCTTATTTACGGCGAGGAAAGCTATCTTAAGGAGCATTATATTTTTCAGCTGAAAAAGAAAATTGTTGATCCTACCTTTGAATCCTTTAACCTGCATCAGTTTGAGGGTAAGGACACATCGCTTGATGATATTCTTAAGGACGCACAGATGCTGCCTATGATGAGTGAATATAATCTTGTTCTTGTACGTGATTACCCTGTAGAGAAGTCAAAGGCTGACTTAAAGTTGCTGAGTGAATTCCTTGCCGATGTGCCTGAAAGCACAATTCTTATTCTTGTATACGATGCCATTGAGCCTGATGTTAAAAGTGCTTCCTTTAAGAAGATAATTACTGCCTTTGACAATGCAGGCGCAGTTGTGAATATGGAGAAGAGGAGCGAAAATGATGTGGCAAAGCTGCTTGTCAGCGGTGCAAAAAAACGCGGCTCCGTGCTTGATATGAACAATGCAAAATATCTTGTTTCCGTTTCCGGCAATGATTTGAAAAATCTTCTCAATGAACTTGATAAGCTGTCCTACTTTGCACAGGGCAGGGAGATAACAAAGGATATCATTGATAATATGGCAACAAAATGCCTGCAGGCACGTGTTTATGACTTGTCCAAATCTGTTGTTGCCGGTAATTCCGATATGGCGTACAGTGTCCTTGATACACTGTTTAATATGAAAGAGGACCCTATTCTTATACTTGCTGTTATCGGCGGTGTTTATGTGGATATGTACAGGGTGAAATGTGCAAAGACTGCAGGCTGTTCCTATGATGATGTTGCTAAGCATTATAACTATAGGGGCAGGGAATTTGCACTCAGAAATGCATCAAGAGACTGTGCCAATCTCAGCGAAAATCAGCTTAGAAAATCCCTTGATGAGATTATGAATACCGACCTGAAATTAAAGAGCACTGCGACAGATAAAAAGCTTCTTCTGGAGGAATTAATCGTCAAGCTGATACTGATTGCCAGAGAGGTAAGCTATGCTTAAAATCAATGAGGCTGTTATTGTAGAGGGCAGGTACGATAAATTAAAGCTATCCAATTTCCTCGATACCATTATTGTGGAAACAAACGGCTTTGGCATATATAAGGATAAGGAAAAGCTTAAATTTATCCGCAGGCTTGCAAATGAAAGGGGAATCATCATTCTTACGGACTCCGACCACAGTGGTTTTCAGATAAGAAATTATGTTGCAGCAGGCATACCTAAGGATAAAATCAAGCATATTTATATACCGGATATATTCGGCAAGGAAAAAAGAAAAGCCCAGCCCTCAAAGGAAGGTAAGCTGGGTGTTGAGGGTATGAACGATGAACTTCTTCTGAATCTGTTTCGTAAAGCAGGCGTATCGGTGCAAAAGGCTGAAAACGGTAATCCTGTCACAAATTTTGATTTGTTTGATTTAGGCTTGTCAGGTACGGCGAACGCCAAGCAGAATAAAAAGCGGCTATTGAAACGGCTCGACTTACCGGAATGCCTTTCAACCAATTCACTGTTGAGCTACATAAATTCTTCGATGTCAAAGGAAGAGTTTATATCCATATGCAGTGCGCTTTAAAATGATATAAAACAAAAAGCTGTATCAAGGCAAAAACTTTGATACAGCTTTCATTTTATTGATATATTTTATTTATTTTTTACGTTATAAAGCACGTCAGGATAGTCTGTCATAATGCAGTCTGCGCCAACGCTGATTAGGTATTCCATATCGTCCTCTTCATTTACTGTCCAATACTGAATCGCCATATCGTGTTCGTGTGCATAGTTTATCATCTGTGCAGTTCCCATATTGATTCCGAGATAGGAGAACGGTGCTCCGTATGGGAGCTGTAAAACCTTACAAGGCGGCTCATAGCTCTTACTGTTTGTCAGTGCAGCCCACCAGAATTCAAGCGCTTCGGTTATACCTGTACTTCTTGTTAAATCAGGATAATTCTCATCAACATATTCACTGATTTCACCCTTGAATGTTCCGAAGATTACCTGATCAAGCAGATTTCTTTGAGTGAGCATTTTGTAAAGGATGTCAACACCCTTTCTGCCTAAATCCTCGCCGTTCTTGATTTCAATAATATACTTGTAGTCGCCTGCTGAGGTAAGATAATCAAGTACTTCATCAAGACTTAAAATTCTGAGCTCATCAGGAACCTCGTCACCCTTGAGGTCTGCATATGGCGTTTCGCCCTGTTCGTTCTCAAATTTAGCACCCATATTGAGGGTTTTTAGCTCTTCAAATGTCTTCGTTTCAGGACGTACATCCTTTTCGCCGAATACCTCTTCACAGTCTGAGGTTCTGTCAAGGGTATCATCGTGAAGGAGAACAAGAACATCATCGCTTGTAATGTGCAGGTCAAATTCAAATACATCAATGGAAAATGCAGGATTTTCTGCACAGTTTTTAAATGCCATCAGTGTTTCTTCAGGGGCAATACCGCCGCCGCTTCTATGACCTGAAATATCTGTCTCTGCTAATATGTACGGATTTGCGGTATCAAAGCTCTTCACCTGTTCAGGCTTTGATCTGTGTGTGCCTGCAATATTAAAGAATATTGCCAGCGCTGCAATCACTGCAACAATGATTACAATGGTTTTTAAAGCAGTTTTCTTTTTTGACTTTGTTTTTGTCTTTGTACTCATAATAATTTCCCCCTATAATTATGATATTAATCTAAATTATGCCAAAAGTCAAATAGAATTGTACATCTGTCTAAAAATAAATTTGAATATAAGTATTGACAACTGGAAATTATAGGTTATAATTAAATTAGCACTCAGAACACAAGAGTGCTAATTACAAAGTAAAGGATGATTATTGTGAGAAAGAAACAGTTTAAAGCAGAATCTAAAAAACTCCTTGATATGATGATTAATTCCATTTATACACATAAGGAGATATTTATCAGAGAGCTTATTTCAAATGCATCTGATGCAATTGATAAGCTTTATTTTAAATCTCTCACGGATAATGCAGTTCAGCTTTCAAGAGATGATTTTAAAATTCAGATTGATATTGATAAGGAAAACAGAACCCTGACTTTAACCGATAACGGTATCGGTATGACCGCTGAGGAGCTTGAAAATAATCTCGGTACAATTGCAAAAAGCGGTTCATTCAACTTTAAAAAGGAAAATGCCGACGATGAAAATGCACAGGATATTTCGGTAATCGGTCAGTTTGGTGTAGGTTTTTATTCCTCATTTATGGTTGCTGACAGGGTTGAGGTTGTGTCCAAAGCTTTTGGCGAGGATACTGCACATAAGTGGGTATCATCGGGTGCAGACGGCTATACAATTGAAGAATGTGAAAAGGCAGATGCCGGAACAGTCATTACGCTTTATATCAAAGAGGATAACGAGAACGAGAATTATTCTCAGTATCTTGAAGAGTATAAGATTGATGAGCTTGTTAAAAAATACAGTGACTATATCCGCTATCCTATTGTTATGGAGATGAGCCATCAGGTACCTGACCCTGAAAAAGAGGGCGAGTATATTACCGAAATCAATATGGAAACGCTTAACTCTATGGTTCCTATCTGGAGAAAGTCCAAGAGTGAAATCAAGGCAGAGGATTATAACGAGTTCTACAAGAGCAAATTTATGGATTATACCGACCCTCTTGCAGTGATTCATTCAAAGACGGAGGGACAGGCAACCTTTGATGCACTGATGTTTATTCCTGAAAATCCGCCTTATGATTTTTACAGCAAGGAATATGAAAAGGGTCTTCAGCTTTATTCAAACGGTGTACTCATTATGGATAAGTGTGCTGATTTGCTCCCTGATTATTTCAGCTTTGTAAAGGGTCTCGTGGACAGTGCGGATTTGAGCCTGAACATCAGCCGTGAAATGCTTCAGCACGATCATCAGCTTAAGATTATTGCAAAGGCGATTGATAAGAAAATCAAGAACGAGCTTAACAAAATGCTGAAAAACGACCGTGAAAAGTATGAGAAATTCTTTAAGTCTTTTGGCTTGCAGCTTAAATACGGTGTTTATGCAAATTATGGCATGGAGAAGGACGGACTTAAGGACCTGCTCCTCTTTGAATCCTCAAATGGTGACGGCTATACAACGCTGAAAGAATATGTGGGCAGAATGGCTGATTCTCAGGAATCTATTTACTATGCCTGCGGTGAGAATGCAGATAAGATTTCACTTCTTCCTCAGATTGATGCAGTCAAGGAAAAGGGCTATGAGGTGCTTTACTTTACCGATGAGGTTGATGAGTTTGCAATCCAGATGCTTATGGAATATGACGGTAAGCATTTTGCAAACATCTGCAAGGATGATCTTGACCTGAGCACTGAGGCAGAAAAAGAGGCTATCAATAAGAAAAATGAGGAGTCAAAGGATCTCCTTGAAAAGATGAAGGATTCACTCGGCGGACAGGTTACTGCAGTTAAGCTTTCCAATAAGCTCGGCTCACATCCGGTAAGCCTTACTGCTGAGGGCTACGTTTCACTTGAAATGGAAAAGGTGCTCAATTCTATGCCCGGTGCAAATCAGGGCGTTAAGGCTCAGCTTGTGCTTGAGATTAACTCAAATCATCCTGTGGCTGAAAAGCTTGCAGCTGCTGATGATGAAACCCTTGCGAAATATACAAAGCTCTTGTATGCATCTGCAAGACTTATTGCAGGCCTTGACCTTGATAATCCTACAGAATTTTCTGATACAATTGCAGATTTGATGTAATAAATAAAACAGGAGGCTGATACACTCGGTACTTAAGTGCATCAGACCTCCTGAACGGTTTTTGGGAGTGTATTGTTCTATGTTTGAACAGGATTATATTATGCGTATGATAAAGGAAATGGTGCGTGCACTGCTTAAGCTGCTGTTTGATATTGATACAGAAACACCCTCCGCCGAGCTGCTGGAGGACTATGATGCACGAAACAGACTGAAATCACTTACGGATATGATAGATGACGGCGATATAAATAATGCTGAGAATAAATTGTATCAATCTCTTTCCGATAACAATATGCTTGATTTAAAGGCAGGAATTCTGTTTTATTCCTATCTTAATGAAAAGGATGACGAGTTTTTACAGCGTAATCATTTCAGCAGAGATGAAGTAGAAATGGGCATCAGAACACTGGCTTCAAAATATGATGTCAGTGATATATCAAATTTGTTTTGAGAACGATAAATTATTGTTTAGTTTATCAATAATGCACTTGATATTCTGTAGGGGACGATTCCTTATCGTCCCACAATATTGGAAAATGATTTGGGCGGATATTGAATCCGCCCCTACGATAAACAATAAAATTACAATACTGAACAAAAAACACCAGCCGACAGGTTAACCTGTCGGCTGGTGTTTGCTATTCTTTATTTCTCAACCCAGATTGGGTTTGTAAATGCCCAGAAGAAATCAGGCAGACCGAGAGGTGCATCGTTTTTTACTCCTCTGTTTGATAAAAATTTTCTCTCTACGAATGCATAAACTTTTTCAAAAATCGGATTGAATCTGTATGTAATTTCAGCTCTTACAAATCCGTGCTCTTCGATATCAAGCTCGGCAATATATGCTTCTGCATATTTTTCTGCAGTGGTTTCAAAAATCACTTTGTCGTTATTATAAACTTTAAGTGTATGATCCTTTTTGAACTTTGATACGCGTACCTCGAGTTTTTTGTTTTCGGAAAGCTTGACTGTATCTCCGATTTCCGCATTGCCATAATGGAGGAAAATCGTTGTTGATTTCGGTGAATTTGTAATGGTGCTTCTGCCCTCACGGATTGCCTCAAGTATATCCTTTTCGGTTTTGCTCTTGGCATTGACATATGTGGTAGGGCAGGCTAAAAACGGAATTCCGTAATCTCTGTGGAAATCAGAGCCGCCGACAGCAGGAAGGTGCTTACCCTGTAAAAGCTGATTGTGCCACCACTCCATATTTTCGATATTATCACTGTGCTGAATGGTGTTCCATACCTCTACGCAGTCAAAGGGATAATCCTCAGGCTCAAGTCTGAACGGACAGTTTGAGCAGAATGGGTGATTCAGTGAAATGGTTGCACCGGCCTCTTTACAGAGATCAATGATCTTATGATAATCTTCAGCAGTGTCAAGAGCATAAGGCGGCTCAAGCGGAATTTTCTTTCCCCATATGTTGACGTGACCGGGCTCTCCTGTAATCTCCTGTCCCTGAATAACAAGCATATCCTTGTCAAAATAGCTTGCCTTCACAGAGTTGAAATTGTGGTCGGTGATTATCATAAAATCAAGACCGCTTTCCTTGCATTTGTCAACAAGCTGTCCCTTTGATAATACGCCGTCACTGTTTGTGGTGTGAAGATGTGTATCTCCCTTGTACCATTGTCTTTCGTCCATAATTTTTTACCCCTTTTATATTTTATTTTTTGCATTTGTATGTTTATCTATCCATTGATTATTTTCTCAAGACGTTCATTGTCCCTTGAAAACCGTCTCTGACTGACAAGTATAACGATTTCGTCGCCCTCTTTAAGTACGGTATCACCCTTTGGCGTGATGGATACATCATTTCGTTCAATGCTGACGATAAGGCAGTGCTTACCCCAGTTTATGTCCATAATCGGTTTTTCACTTAACGGACTGCCTGTAGGGATAACATATGTTTTCAGTATTTTTTCATTTCTTTTATGGAATTCAGGCTTTTTGGGATTGCTGGATATAATTTTCTCCAGAAGTGTTTCATAAAACGGATTTACTCCGAGAAGATTTGCCACTGCATAGCTGATGAGTGAAACGGTTGCAATCGGCAGAATGTTGTTCATATTTCCTGTTAATTCAAAAACAAGAACGATACCTGTTATGGGAGCACGGACAATGGACGCGAAAAATCCTGCCATACCGATAACAACAAATTCCTGCCACAGCTCAGGGCTTAAATCCAATGCGCTGATTGAAACTGCACCGAATACAGCACCGATATATGTTCCTAAAATACAAAGCGGATAAAGTGTTCCGCCGGGTGCACCGGCTGCGAAGCATACCGCACCGAATAAAAACTTAGCGGTAAGCAGAAAGAGCATTGTTCCCACTGAGGGCTGCTCATTCATCAGAAATTCTACCATACTGTGACCACCGCAAAGTATCTGAGGCAAAACGAGACCCACAACTCCGCTGAGTGCAAAAATCACAGGGAGCTTGATGTAATTCGGAATTTTACGGATGCTTTTGTATATATTCTGTGCCCTTGACATGATTACATTATATAATACACCGCTGATTCCGAGAATAATACCAAGCAGAATCAAAAGCCAGTAATATCTTAAAGGGAAATTAACCGTATCATAATTGAATACAGTGTCCTGACCGAAAAATATCTTTGATGTGTAATCTGCTGTGATAGCCGCCACAATGCTCATACAAAGAAGGCTTTTATCGAAGGTGTGGTGAATTTCCTCAAGCACAAACATTGTGCCTGCAAGGGGCGCATTAAATGCTGCTGCCATACCTGCACCTGCACCGCAGCTTATCATTCGGTGTTCAGTGGTTTTGTCTGCTTTCGTTATTTTTGCAACGCCTTTTGCGGCCATACCGCCAAGTTGAACGCTGGGACCCTCTCTGCCCAGTGAAAGCCCTGCAAAAACAGAGGTCGTTCCGCCGATAAGCTTTGCAATAATCACCCTCCACCAGCTAGGAGACAGATAGCCTTTAACCTCTCCTGTAATCTGCGGAATGCCTGAGCCTGAGGCTGACGGCTCCCATTTGTTAATAAAGGATACAAAAACGCCCATAGCAATCAGTGCGATAAACCAGATTCCTGTTCTCAGAGGATTTCCTTTTATATACTCAAGAACAGACAACAATTTTTCTTCGGCAACTGACAGTAAAAATCTGTAAAGAACTGCAATCAGTCCTGCTACGACTCCTACTTCTATTCCTCTTACGATAAGGTAAATGCTCTCTTTTTTGTGATATTCAATTTTTCTGAAGGTGGTTTTTTCTTTTTCTTTCATTTTTCTATGATTAATTTTGGACTCTATTTATTAATAAGTTTTTTATTCCTGCAAAGAAGGACTCCGATAATGAGAAGAATAGGGAAGATAACTGCAAAAAGAATTCCCATTTTTAAATTATCATTAAATGCACTTGATACCATTCCGACGATTGTCGGCCCTGCCGAACAGCCTAAGTCTCCTCCAAGTGCAAGCAATGCAAACATTGCCGTTCCTCCATGAGTGATGGATGCCGATGCTTTGCTGAAGCTTCCCGGCCACATTATGCCTACGGATAAACCGCATACAGAACAGGCAATAAGACTGATTACAGGTGAATCGGACAGTCCTATGCAAAGATAAGAGATAATGCAGAGAATACCGCTGAACAGCATAAAGGTATCTAAATTGATTTTGTCACCGTATTTGCCGTAAAAGGCTCTTGAGATTCCCATAAGCACGGCAAATGCCATTGGTCCTGCCAGGTCGCCGATTGTTTTGGAAACGCCCAGACCCTGCTCTGCAAAGGTGGATGCCCACTGACTTACGGATTGCTCGCTGGCACCTGCACAAATCATCATTATGAGCATAAGCCAAAAGAATTTTTTGGAAAAAAGCTCTTTAAGTGACATTCCTTTTTCTCCGTTTTCAATCAGCGGTGCAATAGGCACTCTGCTGAACAAAAAGGCATTTGCCAATGGGATAATTGCCCAGATAACGGAAAGTATCTTCCAGTTATCTATGGAGAATAGTTTAAAGAACAATGTTGATATAAGAACTACACCGACGTGTCCCCAACAGTAAAAGGAATGTAAAAGACTCATTGCCTTTTCCTTGTTATCTGTCGGACAGCTTTCAACAATCGGACTGATTAAAACCTCAATGATTCCGCCGCCGATTGCGTAGATGATAACCGCTGTTAGCAGTCCTGCAAATGCATTTGGCAACAAATCAGGCAGTACAGTCATCAGTATCAGACCGACTGAACAGCATAAATGAGCAAAAATGATGCTCGGTTTATATCCGATTTTATCAATAACCTTTGCTGACAGCAAATCCACAAGGAGTTGTATTAAAAAGTTAATGGTAACCAGCATTGTTATCTGATCAAGTGCGATATCATAGCTTTTCTGAAAGGTCAGGAACAGGAGTGGTGCAAAGTTATTTATAATAGCCTGTACTATATATCCTACAAAGCTGGCATATATTGTTTTGTTGTAGTTTAAGTTTTTTTCAGAGCTCATAGATTATTTCTTTTAAACATCATCACAAATGGTATGATCAGTAAAATACAGCATGCAATGATACTTTTTATTCCTATAAAATTTGTTATTACGGCACCTGCAACAGCACCGATTATGAAGAACAGAATAATGAAATAGTAATTCAGGCATTGCTTTAATGCGGTCTTATTTTTCGTGCTAATTCCCTGAAAGAGCAGTTCTGTACCGCTTCTGAGATTGCCTGTGCACATTGTTGTTGCAACCTTATTACCGTTGATTACTCTGAAGCTTTCAACCTGAAGGGCACATACAAGTGAAACGATTGTGTTGACAATCATATCACCTTTTCCGCTGGGGATAAATGTACATATAAACAGTAAAAGCATTTCAATAGCAATGATAATCTGACGCCAGTGCAAATGATAGCTTTTGGGCAGTTTGATTTTTATTGCTTCCGAAATAAGAACGCCGACTGAAAAAGCAGTAATCGGTAAAAGATACTGCAGTGCCTTAAGGCAACTGCCTTCGGCAAAGCTTATTCCGAGCAAAACAATATTGCCTGTCTGTGCATTGGCAAATACCCCTCCGCGTACAAGATAGGTGTATGCATCCAAATATCCGCCTACAACAGCAAGAATAGTTCCAAGTATAAAATTTTCCGACATTTGCTTAGGCTTTGCCATTTATAACATCTCCGATGTTATATTACCATATTGAAATAAAATGTCAAATAAAAATATATAATTATATATAAGAAAAGAACGTCCTGTAAAAACAGAACGTTCTTGAAATCGAAAGATTATCTCTTTGAGAACTGTGGTGCACGACGTGCTTGGTTGCTGCGCAACAAGCACGAAATTATATTGCCCACTCGCTCTGCTTTGCAAACCGCTCGTGATGGCTGAAAGCACCTCGTGCAAAAAAAGAACGCTCTGTAAAAACAGAACGTTCCTGAAATCTGCAGATTATCTCTTTGAGAACTGTGGTGCACGACGTGCTTTCTTGAGACCTGGCTTCTTTCTTTCCTTCATACGTGGGTCACGGGTAAGGAATCCAGCTTTCTTGAGTGCCGGACGGAGTGACTCGTCATACTGAAGGAGAGCTCTTGCAATACCGTGACGGATTGCACCTGCCTGACCTGTAACGCCGCCGCCGTTTACGCGGCAAACGATGTCAAACTTCTCAGTTGTCTCTGTAAGAGCAAGAGGCTGACGAACGATGAGCTTAAGTGTTTCAAGACCAAAGTAATCGTCGATGTCTCTGTCGTTGATTGTGATTTTGCCGGTACCTGCATAAACACGTACACGAGCTACAGATTCTTTTCTTCTGCCGGTGCCGTAGAAATAAGGATTTGTTTCGTACATAATTCAGATACCTCCCTTAAAATTCCCAAGCTTCAGGCTTCTGAGCCTCATGCTTGTGTTCAGCACCCTTAAAGATGCGACATCTTGTAAGCTGCTTTCTGCCGAGTGTGGTATCAGGAACCATACCCTTAACAGCAAGCTGCATAGCAAAGTCACTCTTTTCGTTCATAAGAGTACCATACTTAACTTCCTTGAGGTTACCAATGTAACCTGTGTGATGCTGATAAAGCTTCTTGTTGAGCTTATCGCCTGTAAGAACAGCTTTGTCAGTATTAATGATGATAACGAAATCGCCGCAATCAACATTTGGCATAAAGATTGGCTTATGCTTACCTCTGAGAAGAACAGCAGCTTCAGCAGCTACACGTCCGAGAGGCTTGTCAGCAGCATCAATCACATACCACTTGCGTTCGATATCGTCAGCTTTTGGCATAAATGTTGACATAATCAATATCCTCCAAACTAAAAATTTGAAATAATTAACTGTCTTGCAACAGTCGTTTTCTGAATGCTTGAATATAATATCATAGAGTGATTTAATAGTCAACAAAAAAATGGAAATAATTTTATATATTAGGTGTGTTTCTCACTTTTTCTCATTTTTTCTAACTCAATCATACTAAAATCAAATTTATTATTTATGAAAAGGGAGGGCGGTTATGAACGGATGTGAACTGAATATGACTGTTTCGGCTCTTGCCTGTGCGATTGCAAAGGGAAAGACGAACGATGAACTGACAATATTATCGACATTTTTCAATCAGCTTGGGGATTGCCTTGAAACGATTCAGGCCGGTAATGAAATATGCTGTAATAAGAACAGCAATAATACTTTAAATATAACTTGAATTCCTACTAAAGCAGTAGTATAATGTTTTATAAGTTTAATAAAGGAACAGATAGCAATGAAAATAAGTGAAATATTAAATAATAATAAGGTGACTGTATCCTTTGAGGTTTTTCCTCCGAAGGAATGGGCAAAGCTTGCTGATACGAAAAAGGTAATCAGCGAAATGGTGAAGGACAAGCCTGCATTTATGAGCGTTACCTATGGTGCATCAGGTACAACAAGCGGCTATACTACCGAGATTGCAAATGCAATTCAGCAGGGCGGAGTAACACCGCTTTCTCATCTTACCTGTCTTACTTCGACTAAGGAAAAAATCAATTCCGTACTTGATGAGCTGGAAGAAAACGGAGTGGAGAATGTTCTTGCTCTCAGAGGTGATATACCAAAGGATTTTATTATGAGCAAAAGTCAGTACTATCACCATGCTTATGAGCTTGTTAATGAGATAAAGGCAAGAAATCACTTTTGTATCGGCGGTGCGTGCTATCCTGAGGTGCATCCGGAATCAAAAAACAGGGTGGAGGATATTGCACATCTTAAGGAAAAAGTGGACTGTGGTCTTGATTTTATAACAACACAGATGTTTTTTGATAATGAGAAATTTTATAATTTTCGTGAGATGTGTGCAATCAAGGAAATCAATATTCCTATTATTGCAGGCATAATGCCGATTACAAATGCCAAGCAGATAAAAAGGAGTGCAGAGCTTTCAAATGCTTCCATTCCAAAGAAATTTGAGAAAATTATGGAGCGTTTCGGTGAAAATCCAGATGTTATGAAACAGGCAGGTATTATCTATGCTACGGAGCAGATAATAGATTTAATGGCAAACGGTGTTAATAATATTCATATCTATACAATGAATAAGCCTGATGTTGCACATCAGATCATGAAAGGATTGTCAGCAATTATAAATGAATAGGGCTGAGATATTACGTTATTTAAGAACCTCATCCAAAACGGAGGACGAAAGGCTTTTATCCCTGATTGACGAGTGCTGTGAAGAGGTAAATGCCTGTGTTAAGCCGAAAACGCTCCATAGGATTTTTGACTGTGAAGTGACGGCGGACAGTTTAATAATCGGTGATATTGTGTTTAAGAGCAAACGTCTGGCAGATACGATTAAGGGCTGCCGGCATGTATGCATTTTCGGTGCTACACTCGGCACGGAGTGTGACAGGCTTCTCAGAACGTACAGTGCGACGGATATCACAAGGTCAATTGTATTGCAGGCGTGTCTTGCATCTAAGATTGAAGAGGTGTGTGATCATCTTGAAGAGATTCTCACAGCCGATGGTATGAAACTGAGACAAAGATATTCACCGGGCTATTTTGATTTGGATATTGAAGAAAACAGAAAAATATTTGAAATGCTGGAGCTGACAAAGCGTATAGGACTTACCCTGACAGATACCTGTCAGATGGTTCCTACAAAGTCAGTAACAGCGATTATAGGTATTGAAAATGATTAAATTTTTTGACGGCGGAATGGGAAGTATGCTGAATCTGTCAGCAGGTGAACTCCCTGAAAAACTTAATATTAATGAACCGGAAAGAGTGTTTGCGGTGCACAAGGGCTATGCTGATGCAGGTGCGGATTTTATCACCGCAAATACTTTTGGTGCAAATTCGCTGAAATACGATAATGTTCCTGAGCTTGTTAAAGCGGCTGTGGAGCTTGCGAAAAAGGCAGGCAAAAAGGTTGCACTGGATATCGGACCTACAGGTAAGCTGTTGAAGCCTATGGGTGACCTTGATTTTGAAAGAGCAGTTGAGCTCTTTTCTGAGGTTATTGAGGCAGGTAAAGACGGTGCAGATGTTGTAATTATTGAAACAATGAGCGACAGCTATGAGCTCAAGGCGGCAGTTCTGGCTGCTAAGGAGCATTGTGACCTGCCTGTGATTGCATCTATGATATTTGACGAAAACGGCAGGCTTTTAACAGGCGGAGATATGAGGTCAGCCTGTGCAATGCTGGAGGGACTTGGAGCAGATGCAGTCGGTATTAACTGCGGTTTAGGGCCTAAGCAGATGATCGAGCTGGTTAAGGAAATGAGGGAGAATACCTCTTTGCCGATTATCGTTATGCCGAATGCCGGATTGCCTGGATCTGTAGACGGAAAAACGGTATATAATGTATCACCTCAGGAGTTTGCTGAGGATATGCTGACTATAGCAAAGCAGGGCGTATCTTATCTCGGCGGATGCTGCGGTACAACACCTGAGCACATCAGGGCTATGATTGAGCTTTGCAAAGATATTCCGGACAGTATTCCTGAAAGGAAAACAGATACAATTGTGTCATCTTACTCCACAGCGGTTACAATAGGTGAAAAGCCGGTTGTAATCGGTGAGAGAATTAACCCCACAGGAAAAAAGCTGTTTAAGGAAGCCTTGAGAAATAATGATATAGATTATGTTATAAAAGAGGGACTTTCACAGCAGGAGCACGGAGCACATATTTTGGATGTCAATGTCGGCTTGCCTGAAATTGATGAGGTAAAAATGCTCAGTGATGCCGTATATAATCTCCAGAGCGTTCTGCCGTTACCACTTCAGCTTGATTCATCAGATCCTCAGGCACTGGAAAGGGCAATGCGTATTTATAACGGCAAGCCAATGGTGAATTCCGTTAACGGCAAGCAGTCCTCTATGAAAGAAATCTTTCCGCTTGTTAAAAAATACGGCGGTGTGGTTGTCTGCCTTTGTCTTGATGAAAACGGTATTCCTGAAACTGCACAGGGCAGAATTGATATTGCAAAGAAAATCATCAATACAGCACAGGAGTATGGCATTGATAAAAAGGATTTGGTTGTCGATGCACTTACAATGACAATCTCTACGAATAAGGATAATGCCATAGAAACGCTCAAAGCTGTAAAATATATCAGAAATGAACTTGGTGTGGGAACGGTTTTAGGTGTATCCAACATCAGCTTTGGTTTGCCTAAGCGTGAGGCAATCAATACTGCCTTCTTCACGCTTGCACTTGAAAACGGACTTTCAGCAGGAATTATCAATCCTCTCAGTGAGTCTATGATGAATGCATACTATTCCTATAATGCACTTATGGGATATGATGATAATTGTGCAGAGTATATTGAATCGGTTACATTATCGCAGACTGCTGTTCCCTCAATCTCAAGTATGGACCTTAAAACCGCAATTATCAAGGGAATAAAGGAGGATGCAGGCTCCTGTGCCAAAGAGCTTTTGAAGGATACTCAGCCACTTGATATCATAAATGAATATATTATTCCTGCACTTGATGTTGTAGGTGACGGATTTGAGAAAAATAAAATCTTCCTCCCTCAGCTTCTTATGAGTGCAGACTCAGCGAAAGAGGCCTTCAACGTAATAAGGGAACACCTTGTTTTATCAGGACAGGAAAAGAAAAGTGACAATAAAATTGTTATCGCTACCGTTGAGGGGGATATCCACGATATCGGTAAAAATATAGTCAAGGTACTTTTGTCAAATTACGGCTTTGACGTGATTGATTTAGGCAAGGATGTAAAGTGTGAAAAGGTGCTTGAGGAAACAATTAAAAATGATTGTAAGCTTGTTGCACTTTCTGCACTGATGACCACGACGGTTACAAATATGGAAAAAACGATTAAGCTTGTTCACGAAAATACGGATGCTAAGGTGCTTGTGGGCGGCGCAGTTTTGACGAAATCATATGCAAAAATGATAGACGCCGACTATTATGCCAAAGATGCAATGGAGAGTGTAAGGATTGCCAAATCCTTCTTCGGAGGTGAGGAGTAATGATGATTTCAACAAAGGGCAGGTATGCTCTTATGATAATGACCTACCTTGCTGAACATCAGGCAGACGGTCCTGTATCATTAAAGGATATTGCCGAGAATAATGATATGGGTATCAAATATCTTGAAATCATTGTTGCGTCACTGAATAAGGCCGGACTTGTGGATAGTATCAGAGGAAAAAACGGCGGTTACAGACTTAACAAAAAGACAGATGAATATTCGCTTTTATCCATTCTTCAGGTTGCAGAGGGCAGCCTTGCTCCGGTTGCTTGTGTAAAGGAAGAGGGATTCTGTGCCAATGCGCCTAACTGTAAAACACATAAAATGTGGAAGGAACTGGATGATTTAATAGAGAATTATCTTGCCTCTAAGACTTTAAAAGATATATTATAAATGTTAAACACCACGCAAACATTGCGTGGTGTTGTGCTTTGTTATATATAAAATGTATTTATATATTATATTAATTTACAAAAAAACTAATCCGATAATAATAAAAGCCGTGAAATTGTTTCATTTCACGGCTTTGGTACGCTGGAAGGGATTCGAACCCCCGACCTTCTGGTTCGTAGCCGTACCGATAAATCTCTTTTACACCATTTCAAGCCACATTTAACACTATTCTTTACATTATTTATACCCGATTATTCCATTATTTCCATGTATTACAGAAAAAATGTGGTCCTTAAATGGTCGTTGGAACGAATCGGTTGTCCAAATATAGAAAAAATAATGCTATGATTATTCAATGGCATTTTATCACATATTCAAGTAAATGCAATAACAGATAGATTTTTCTATCTGTTATTTTTTTTTGCAGTTTTTTAGAAAGGAGAACATCATGAAAAAAAGAAACTGATTTGGATTGTATCAAATCAACAGCAAGAACCTTTTTATATCTTGATATAAATAAATCGCCCTATGGTGCGGTTTTGTTTCAGCATCCGTTTACGAATTCAGGAATGGTGTGTTTGCAAAAAGAATACGAAAGGTATATTCCATGTTGTTTCCTGTCTTGATTCGTATTTGGAATCAATAAATCAGCCGAATACGGTTGAAAAGAAGTGAAACCATTTTAAGCAGAAAATGTTCAGTAATGCCGGTTGTAGACAAATATATTTAAATAAACAATTGAAATAATTAAAAATTTGTTGTATACTGTTAATATATTAACTGTAAATATATTAACAAAGGAGTTGGGCAATATAACCAGTATATCAAAATCCGATTTTCTTCATTCTCTTTTTGTGCTGAAGAGCCTTCTGGGCACAGAATTTGGAAACAGTGGAAAACAGAACCATCCGACATTAAGTATGCCTGAATATATACTGATGAAGGAAGCAGAAGAAAGTGTAAACGGATGTGCAGATTTAACAATGGTTCGAGAATATCTTGCTGTCAGTAAAGCTGCAATTTCCCAGATGCTTTCTTCACTTGAAAAGCGTGGTTTGATTATCCGAAAGATTGATTCAAAGAATAGGCGCAATCTTGTTCTTATCCTTACCGAAGCAGGGAAAGTTGCCTTGCAGGAAAAGAGTGCAGATGTAGAGTATCGCATTAGTGAAATCATGTGTGCTATGGGAGAGTCTGAAACAGCACAGTTTGCAAAGCTAATTGAGAAATTAAACGATGCCGTCAGGGTATCTTCAGAAAATGGGAGGTCGCTATGACAATTAAAGAAGCTATCACACAAAGACATATGGTTCGCAAGTATATTGACAAGCCGCTTGATACAGAAACAGTCAAACTGTTAAACAAACGAATTGCACAAAGCAATGTCAATTATGGCTTAAATATGAAACTGGTTACAGGAAATGCTGACGGAATCGGTGTTTTGGCAAAATTACTGCTGACAAGGAGCGTTTATAATTATATTATTCTTGCCGGCAAGGATTGTGCTGATTTGGATGAGAAATTGGGCTATTGCGGAGCGGATTTAATCCTATATGCTCAAACCTTGGGATTGAATACTTGGTGGTGTGGAGGAATGTTCAATAATAAGGGTGCACTAAAAAATCTTGGAACCGAGAATGTTCGTATTAATGGTGTCATTGCTATCGGCTATGGTCAGACACAGGGTATTCCTCATAAAACCAAAACCGCTGCCGAAATCAGCTGCTATAACGGAAATGAACCTCAATGGTTCAAGGACGGTGTAGAAGCGTTACTCCACGCTCCAACAGCGCTGAATAAGCAGCCATATATGGTACAGGGTGACGGAAACACTGTGACTCTTACCGCTGGTGAAGGACACTTTTCAGGAATTGATTTAGGTATTGGAAAGTATCATTTTGAGGTTGGTGCAGGCAAAAATAACTTTGAGTGGGGAAAAGTATAAAAATTCAAATATGATAATATGCAATATAAAATAAGGAAAGCCGTTACATTAACTTGTAACGGCTTAAAATATTGGTTAAAAATATGTGGTCGTTATTGTGGTCAAAACGAAAAAAGTGGTCGTTAAAAATGATGTTTTTAACACAGTTTAAGGCAATAAAAAATCCTTGAAACGCCGTAATATCAACGGTTTCAAGGATTTTAATATTGGTACGCTGGAAGGGATTCGAACCCCCGACCTTCTGGTTCGTAGTCGTACCGATAAATCTCTTTTACACTGCTTTAAGCCATATTTAACACTATTTTCTCCATTAATTACACCGAAATATTCCATTATTTCCATGTTTTACAGAAAAAATGTGGTCGTTAAGTGGTTATTTTTTGTTTTCTTATTGATATTTATTTTATCAATTCTTTTAATTGTAAAGTCAAACTTGATATATTATCAGTTGGCGTTTCAAATATTTTATCAACACCATGTAGTAAGGTTTTTACATAATTTGATATGGAAGCAACTTTATTTTTTATGCATAAATCTTCGTTGTTTCTTTCTAAAAGAAAACGATAATATTGACCTCTATTCCAAATCTTAATAGCATTATTTAAAATAATTTCTGTAAGTGAATTAGCTGCCTCTAAATGCTTGCCTTTTAAAAGGAAAATAGCTGATAGATATACATTAGCAAAACTATTCATATCACAATCAGAATTACAATTGAGAAATGGTTTAATTAATTCTTTAGTTACTTCATAATTATTTTTGGATATTATATCAATAATTGTGTTTGCTTTAAAACTGATAAATGTAGTGCCAGATAAAAGTTGATAAAGCATTTGGCTTATAGATTTGTTCTTTATTTTTTCATAATAATTGCAAATTGCTGGTATACTTATAAAATTAATATTAATAATTGATTGATCAACATCAAAATTTTTTAATGCTTTTGGAAATGTATCACAATACAAAAATGGAATATTATAATTTTTTGATGCATAACATGAAGAAACAAAACTTCTTGAAAAAGATTTTGTTATTAATGAATCAGCGTCAATAAATCCATCTTGTACAAAAAGTATGTTATCACATGTTTCTATCCATTGCATTATTTTTACAATAAACGGAAATCCATATGATAAATAATAATGTCGAATTTCATATAATGAACTATAAGTAATATAAATTTTATTTAGACTTTCTAAACTATCCAAGCAGTTAAAATAAGACATAATAAGTAATGTAAGTGAGTCGACAACTAATTCACCATTTATCATTTTTATTTCTTCCTCAAGTATATTTATATTACCAATAGATACTCGAAGTTTATGTTCTTTTGAAAATTCAAAAAAGTTAATTAAATCTTTGTGATAAAATTCGAGCATTAAATTTATTGGGAGTATTCCCTTTTTGTATTGCTCAACAATAAATTTCTTGCTTTTTTCATATTCGGTTGATTGTGGAGAAAATTCTGCAATTTTTTCTTGTAATGTTTCGACAATATTTTCATCCTCTTTTATACTGAACTGTTGAAACCAATCAACAACAACTGGATGCGTTCTTTTGAATTCCATTATATCGATGAGTACTTCATCTTTTCCACATCTCATTGATCTAGAAAAAAAGAATTGATGAATAGGATCATATGGACTTTTGATTTTTAACTCGTGAGCTTTTTTTACCCATTTATAACTAGAATTAAAATCATTTTTTAATAGATATAAATCACTTAGCAGACAATAAACTTGATAAATTTCATCCTCGTTATCGTTTGATTTTATAAGTTCATTGCATATTGTTAAAGCGTCATCATATTTTAAAAGTTGACATAAGCAAAGTGCATGATTGAAAATATTTTTAAAAGATGTTTTGTTTTGAGGTTTGGATAAAATTTTTTCTAGATTATAAATATCATTAACACTAGAATAGAGCATAAGGCTTATGTGATTATATGCATCTTCTGTAATTTCATCCATATTAATTGAATCAAAAAATTCAAATGCAAGAAGGCTTTTTATATTAATGAAGTAATCAATTGTATTTACATAGAAATTGTCTATTAAATATATACATATCTTGTTTGCTTCTTTAAGCCTTTTTATTCGTAAATATAATTCAATGCATTCTTCTTTGAAATTATTCCGTTTATAAAATCTTATAGTGTTGTCAAGTGTTTGATAATCATATGATTCATTAGATAATTTGTCAAATATAGTTTTTGCTTTATCAATATTTTTTTCTATCTCGTATACAAAGGCATCCATAGACAATGTATCTTGTTCTTTCATTCCATAGAAAATTGCTATTTGCTTATATTTCCAATATTCATTGGGCTGTTTAAGAATGCAACAAATTTGCAAAAGCATATCCAATGCAGGTAGAGGTAAATATGTACTTTTTAATTCAATTAATTGAACTATTTCTCTTTTACATTTTTTGTATTCTTCTTGATCAATGAGTTCTCCAAAATGAATTAAGTATCTATCATCATCGTTCAGTAATAGCTTCTCTTCTTTGGTTAATTCCTCGTCACAATTCATTAGTAATGCTCGTTTTGTTTCATAATCATCCACATAAACTAAGTATTCTTTGATCGGTTTTAAATTGTGTTTTTTTCCAGCCAAAAAACAAATAGATAAATATAAAGAAACAGATCTTTTTTTAATGATTATATTCGAATCAAGTTCGTCAGTAGAATTTAGTAACATATTTTCTAAAATACTTATTGATTTGTTTGCTTTTTCATAATCTACTTTTGGACGGAGTAATCTTGAATTTTTAGGTAAATCTCTAACAGCTTGGTTATATAGAGAAACAGCAATGTTATAGTTAATTAACATTTTATCAATGCCATATTCTTTTGCTGCTATAAAATCCTGTTCTGCTAAGAATGGTTCATCATATATTTGATATATGTTTCCACGATTAACATAAAAATCAATAATTAAATCTGTATCTTCATTTTTTTCGAGTATTTCCGAAAAATGATTATTTAAATTATTTATATTTGTATTTAGATCAGTAAATTTTATTAAAGCATATACTAATTGCCTTAATAAATATGCTCGGTGATAATTATGATCTAATTGTATTGCTGAATCTAAATGGTTTTTAGCATCATTATATTTTGCATTGTCAGAATTATTGATAATGATTACAGCAAATACATAATGATAAATTTTGCTTTTATTTGCAGCTTCATCAGATATTAGATTTAATGTTTTATATGCCTTTTCAAATTCACCAATATTTGAATAACACAATGCTAAATTGCAATTAATTGTACATAACAGGTCATTTTTTGTATCATTAGGTTGACCGATAAGCTGTCCTGCAATATATTGGATTAATGACAAATATTCATCTATAGCTTTATTGTAATTGTTTTTATTTTGATATTGTGATTGAATTATTGAGATTTTTTTATTGATATTTTTAATTTCCCTTGAGCAATCTTTTGCAAGGTTTTCTTTATTAACTTCTGTTACTGTGTTAATAAAAGTGGTAAACTCTTTTAGAATTTGTTCTTTACAATTACTGATTTCATCACTAAGTTGTTGCACACTATCCGCAGCTGTATATTTCAATTCCGATTGTAAAATTCCAAATTCAGAATATGGGTTAATTTCGGTAACATGATTTCTAATTGATATATATATTTCTGATAGAATTTTCTTGATTTTTGATATTATAATCTTTTCATGTCTATATTTTGGGCAAGATTTTATGAATAACTTTATATTTTTGTTAACGAATTTATTTTCACTAATTATTTCTTTTTGACTATTGTTTCTTGCAACACTCAATAGGTCATAAATAGTATTATTATTCATTAGAAAACCATCTAGATCATTATAAAAAAGTTCATTCCCATATTTATTTAATATTGATGCTTTTAACTGTTGTGTAAATTTTTCATCTGATCTTTTTCCATTAGAAGATGTTATGAAATCTTTAATTTTACCTTCTGCAAAATTTTTAGCTGCGTCAATTCCTAAATTTGCAGCAGCGGAGACAATTTCACTCAAATAATCACTCCTTCGTTAAATTATAGTTTACAATGAATCCATACTTATTATATAATTATAGCATACAAAAACAAATACACCAAGGTGTTATATGTGTTATTTCATAAAATGCAGTAAAAATTTGATATTAGTTTTAATATTGTGATATATTTGAGGAGGATGGTGAAAGTTTTTATGAATAGCATAGATAAAGATTTTATTAATCAGTATTTAGATAAAGAGTTTGATATAAAAAAATATAAAATTGCTGACAAAAAATATATCGAATCATTGTTTGTAAAAATCAAAAATAAAGAGCCTCTTGATTTATCATATACTTATTTTGATGGATTTCCTTTGGATGAATATCGAAAAAATAATAATATCTCAGAAACTGAAATAATCGAATTAAACTTTGATAATGCTGTTGGAGCGATTTTTGATTTGAGAAACAAATATGCTGATTTCTCATGGGTGGAATTCATTGGCGTGGATTTAGATGCAGGAATTTCATTTAAAGATGCAACTTTTGTAGGCGGAAAAGTTGATTTTTCTTATTGCAAATTTAATAATGTGGATTTGGCATTTGAAAATGTTAAATTTATAAATACTAAATTGTTATTAGTCTATTGTGAAAACATTAAGGATTTAATGTTTACTGAAGTAACAAAAAACAATGCAGACTTTATAATTTTTGGTATAGAAACTTTGAATGGAGATATTGATTTTTCCAAACTCAATTGCTTGGGAAAAGAATTCGATAAAATTTCAAGTGGTAAAATCTTAATAGAAAAATGTACTTTTAGGAGTTCTGTTTTAAAATTTAATAATAATGACTTAATTGATAAAAATGACTATTTGTATTTTTTAGATAATAAATTTGATATGAAAAATGTTGAATTCTATAATTCTAGTTTTAATGGTGTAGTTTTTTTCGATTGTACATTTGATAATAAGGTGATATTTACAGATTGTGTATTTAATTATTTTATTCTTCAGAATTGTATATTGCGTGACGCTTTTAAGATTACATATGAAGAAGTATCAAATGAGTACGATACAAAATTTTGTTTTTTAGGAACTATTTTTAATGGATATTTTGATATGGAAAATAGAATATCATCCAAATTCTTAAATCGTCAAAAGAAATTTGTTATTGATTATAATGAATCTGTTGATAATATAGATGATAGGTTTTATCTTGATGATACTTCTTTTTTGGAAAAGTCCATACAAACTAATAATTTGTCAGAAATTTTTTCGGCTTTAGGTAAAAGTAGTGAGCAGGATAAAACTTATGCTTTATTTAAGAGATATAAAAATTTGTATAGGATACAAGAACAGTGGTACTGCTTGAAATCTATAAAATCAGCTAATGAATTTAGCATATTCCAAAAAGGTAAAATGTATATAAAGTACATGTTACTTATGGCTTTTTATTCGATAATATTTTTTATTGAATTTGTATTATTGGATTTAATTTGTGGTAATTACGCAACAAACCCTTTTAAGTTTTTTGCTTGGATTATAACAATTATCGTTGGCTTTGCAATTTTTATAAATTGCGCATTTGATATAAATGAGCTTGAATTAGTGGTGAATTTGCCCGAAAGAATTAGTAATTGTTCAACTTCAATTTTAATAAGTGTTGCAAATTTTTTTCAAATAGATTTATTTGACTCTGTTAAAAGTTTTGGCTTGTATATAACTTCTTTGATTGAAAAAATATTAGGAATAATATTACTTGCAATTTTCACGGTGTCTTATACACGAAAAGTAATAAAATAATATGAGTAGATAATTTAAAGCACTTGGAGCTACCAAGTGCTTATTTTAATAATATCGTATAAATATTTAAAATTGATAGTACAACTATCCGAAAAACAGCATGTTATAAGTTATAATAAGAGGGGGTAAAATTATATGATAACAATAGAACAGTATAAGCAAATTCAAAATTATAAAGAGCTTGGCTTATCCATAAATAAAACAGCCAGAGCAATGAAGTTATCTGTAACTGCAGTAAGAAATTGTTGGAATTTTAATGAAAGCGATTTTCTGAATGCTTTGCAGAAACGAGGGAATTCAATTGAAAATTATCGTCAGTGTATTATTGATTTGATATATTTAACTCCGCAAATAAGTTCAACAAGGATTTATGCGAAAATTCAAGAGCAATATCCTGAATTTAATTTTTCAAAAACTGTTTTCTTTGAATATGTTAAGCGTGTCAGATCTGAAATAGGAATTGAGAAAAAGCAAGGCAGGACTACAACAATGAGAGCGGAGTGTAATCCGGGTGTAGAAGCACAGGTTGATTTCGGTCAGTATCGTATGAAAAACATGTATGGAAATAATGTGAAGATATATTTTTTTATTATGATACTTACATACAGCAGAATGAAATTTGTGTATTTTTCAGCTCAGCCGTTTACAACCTGGACTGCAATCGAAGCTCATGAGTATGCATTTAAATATTTTGGCGGAAGAACAAAAACAATTCTATATGATCAGGACAGAGTATTTGTCGTATCAGAGAATTACGGAAATATTGTTCTTGTTAAGGAATTTGAAAAATATGTTTTGGAAAAAGGATACAGTGTTTGCTTATGCAGAGGTGCTGATCCTCAGACTAAAGGAAAAGTTGAAAATGCTGTTAATGTGGTGAAAAGAAGTTTTTTGGATGGCAGAATATTTTACGGTATTGATAGGCTTAACAGTGAATGTTTGGAATGGCTTGATAATGTTGAAAATAAAAAAATTAATTATATTACAAGAAAGCAACCGAACATTATGTTTGCAGATGAAATAAAAAAATTAGTAAAAGTTTCAGAATACAAAAATTATAAATCAAAGGTTTTAAAAATCCGTAGAGGTTGTGTTACCTATAAAGAAAATCTATATGAAATACCGATAGATTTTGCTGATGAAGATATGTTGATCAGGGTAGAAGAAAAGAAAAACAAGCTATTATTATTTGATGCGATAACTGATGATTTGTTATACGAGCATAAACTTTCAAATGAAGTCGGCAAAATTGTTAAATGCGAAATTGCGGAAAAGGCGACATATGCACCTGAAGTTTCTGTAAGGAAATTTTTTAAAAATAATACTTCGGCGATGAAGTATATTGAAACAATAAAAACGAAATATCCCCGGTATTCTTATACCTTGTTTAGTAAATTAAATAGATTAACTTTATGTTATACAATTAATCAGTTGAATGAAGCCTTTGATTTTTGTAATGGAATTGGCGATTACAAAATAGGAACACTGATAGGTTATTTGATTTACAGAAACGGAACCGTTGAGTTTAATGAGTTTTTTAAACATCAAAAGAAAAGAAATAAAAACTATTATATAAAGATAGCAAATGAATTAAGGAGAGATTTAGATGGCAGGAGCGTTTGAAATCAGAGGTGTAGCCTCTCTGTTAAATTTAAAACATATAGCTAATGGGGATATTGATTTGAGCGATAATGGAATGGATAATATGGAGTATCTTTATAAGGTGCTGTATTCAGAATATTCTATGCGTCAGGATGAAAGAAAAAAGAGAACATTAAAGGAAAGCAGATTGCCGTTAAATAAGCAATTTGATGATACGCTGATTTCCGATGTTTTAGTTGCACAAATTGATTATCTATTGGATTTTGATTTTAGCAATGATATTAGAAATGTTATGATTTATGGGAAGAGCTGCACAGGAAAAACAAGCTTGGCTTGTGAAATCGGCAAAAATGCAATTAAAAATGGTGCTAAGGTTGTGTATACAACATTTACTGAATTAATTGATGTGTATCAGAGTCAAAAATCGCCATGGAGGCTAATTGTAAATAGTGATGTTGTAATAATTGATGATTTTTTATATTTGCTTCCCTCCACAGAAGAAATGCTGATATTTTATAAAGTTATTAGTTTTTTGATTGAAAGCAGAAGTATAATCATTGTCTCTAACAGGGATATATTAAATTGGGGCGAATTGGGATATGATGAGTATTTGATGGAAACAATATTTGCCAGATTAAATAATAAATCCCAGCAGCTACATTTGTAGTTTTTGATAAACACCATAGGTAAGAAAAGTTACTGCATAAAGTCTGTATCAAAAAATTCCGCAATTTAACACAGTTTGTGTTATTTCGCGGAATTTTTGATGTAATTTTTTGAGGGGGTTCTTAAAATTATGGTTTTAGGGCAATAAAAAATCCTTGAAATGCCGTAATATCAACGGTTTCAAGGATTTTATATGTGGTACGCCGGAAGGGATTCGAACCCCCGACCTTCTGGTTCGTAGCCAGACACTCTATCCAACTGAGCTACCGGCGCGTAACACCTTATTAAATTGTAAATATGCGCTTTATACAAAAACGACTGTTTGGTTCGTAGCCAGACACTCTATCCAACTGAGCTACCAGCGCGTATGCCGATTTATCCGCTGAAAAACAGATAAATCGTTTTTGTGCTTAGATACTATAACACATCAAAATAAAAAATGCAATACTTTTTTTAATAATTATTTTGGATTGTCGGAAAGATATTTTTCAAGTATGTCTGCAGCTATGGCAACAATTTCAGGGCAGGGACGCTTTTTGTAATACTGCTGTGTTCTTTTTTCAGGAACAGGCGAGCAGGTGCTGTCTGCGGACAGACCTAAAAGCTCTCTGCAGACGATTGCCCCATTTTGCTTCCTGAATTCATTTGCAACATCCTGAATTCTTTTATAAATACTGCCTTTGTCTTCGTTATAAACAGCGGAGATAACAAAGGTCATCCCGGATACTGCACCGCATACCTCTCTCATTCTGCCGACACCGCCGCCGAATCCTATGGTGAGTCTTTTGGTAAGTTCTTCATCCAGCCCTGTCTCTTCACAGAAAGCAGCTGCTACTGCCTGTGAACAGTTACAGCCGGACATAAACAGACTTTTTGCTTTATCACCTTTACTCATTTTCTTCCCCTCAGTCACCGAAATTCATATTTCCATCTTCGTTGTCAGGATTATCAATCGGATTGAAAACTGCTGAAAAGCTGGCATTTTCATTTGCAGTAAATGTATATCTTTCAGAATCACTTACTTTGACACCGTCTGAGTACCAGCCATCAAAGGTATATCCGCTGTCAGGTACAGCGACAAGAGTTACTTTGTCACCATTTTTGTATTCACCATCACCGCTTACACTTCCGCCGCCGCTGCTGCCGGTGTTGATATACCATATTGTTGCCTGAGTTGTTGAGGTGGTAGTGGTCGTTGTGGTAGTTGTCGTGGTAGTAGATTCGGTAGTTGGCTCTGTAGTATAATTGTATGATCTTTCAGTAGTTGTGATTGTAGTAGATGTAGAGGATGAGCTGGTTTTATCTTCATCTTTGGATTTACCGTGCATAACAACAGCAACTGAAACGATTACAGCAATAAGTACAACTGCCAGAATGGCAATTACAATAATGCTCTTCTTTTCAGCAGGAGCTTTTTCACCGCTGCTTTTCTGCGGCGGATTAGGCGAGCTGCTATTTCCCATCGGCTGTTCGAAGTCGGATACTGTGTTAAAGTTCTGCGTCTGGGAATTGTTTTGCTGCAGTTCCTGTGCCTGGATTTCGTCCTCGTCATAAAGCGGTGAACCGCAGGTTTCACAAATATATCTGTTATCATCATTATATGTTCCGCAGTTTTTACATCTCATAATTTATATCTCCTGCCAAATTAAGGTTGATTTTTACATTTATAGTAATTATTATATCACATTGAATATGAAATCTCAATAAAATATAGATAAATTTAAAAACTCGCAAAATAAATTACAGTATTTTTTAAAATTCTATTGACATTTTGGTCAATTTAATATAAATTTTATATGTAGCGTTTTATGTAAAACAGAATTCGTACAATTTTGAAAGGGGAATCCTGAAATGAACAAATTTGTAAAAAAGGGATTATGTATTGCACTTGCAGCAGGACTTATCGCAAGTTCTTTTGCCGGATGTGCAAAAATCAATTATGTAACAAACGGAGCTGTCGAAGCTATCTATAAGGTAAAAGATGGTACTTGGCAGAATGAAGAGGGCGAAGGCGAAGCCGGAGCAGCAACCGACGGTAATGCACCTGTAATTGATGCGTTTACAGCAGGTACATACGGCGGTGTGGAATTCGCATCTATTGAAGATGTAGTTAAATTCTATGTTGAAGCTTATGATTATTCAAAGACTTTGACCACACAGTACAAGGACGATCAGGGACAGACACAGACCTGGTATAAGCTTCTTGGTGAAGAAAACCTTGAGGTTGGCGGAATTAAGATTGACGGCAAAGAGAATGCGATGATTAATAATCTCGTACCAGGTATCGTAGGCGGTATCTATAAGCCGGGTCTTAATGGTCTTGTTCCAAGTACAAACAGAAATCCTGACCTCGATACAGACGAATGGGATGGTAATGGTGAGTCTCTCACAACAAGCAGACTCGTTGCTGATGATCTTGCAGCAGCTAACGTTAAGGATAACAATGATGGCACAATCACAATTCAGCTTCAGCCTAAAGCAGTTAATATGAGTATGCCAGGTAAAGACGCTCAGGGTCACGTATTCCAGACTCTCGGTGCAATTGATGCAACTGTTGACAGTATTGAGATGTTAAGCTGGTCTGAGGGTACAACTGCAGAAAACTGTAAGGTAAATTATCAGGGCGGTGTAGCAACTGTTACGATTGATGTAGCTTCAAAGGAAATCAAGAGTGCTGAGTACAAGATGCTTGCAGAGGTTGCTGTAACACATGCTACTATCGCAGTAATCAAGGATAAGAGCGCAAGCCTGACTGTTACTATGACATGGTCTTACCCTGCATCTGAAGATTATCTTATGAAGAGCAAGGGCGTTACACTCGCTTAATTAAATTAAAACATTATAATAACATCATTAAATATCTCCGGCAAAATTTTTAATTGTTTCTGAGGAGGATGTCCTATGAAAAGGACTATTGGTAAGGTTCTGTGTGTACTGTTGGCGGCTGCACTTGTGTTCTCGCTTTCAGGCTGTGCAAAAGTCAGCTATGTAACAGACAGCGTAATTAACGCTATGGGCAGAATTTCTGATGGAAGCTGGAAGAAAGAAAAGCAGTCCACTCAGAATGTCGGAGAAAATGTTGTTACCATTGAACCATTTACTGCAGGTACATATGGCTCAGTAGAATTTAAAACTGAGGAAGATGCAGTAAATTACTATGTTGAATGTTACAACAATACAAAAGCACAGACGGCAAGCTATATTGATGAGAATGGGGATACACAGGAGTATTATGCTCTTGTAGGTGAGGAAAAGCTCACTGTTGATGATATTCTCATTGATGGTTCCAGCAACGATATGCTGAATAACGTTGTTCCGGGCATTGTAGCCGGTGCCTTTGCAAAAGGTGTATACGGATTACCTCCGAGTAATAACAGAGATCCGCTGCTTGATAACGAAAATATGGAGTCAGGCAATCCGGGTAACTTTGATTACAGGAAATCCTATTTCAAGCCTGAATATTGTTTAGCATGTAATGTTTCTGAGAATGCCGATGGAACAATTCAAATGACGCTTCAGCCTAAAGATGCTTCAATGGCAGCACGTGGTGCTGATGCACAGGGAAGTTTCTTTGAAGTCCTTAAGGACTTAGGCGGAACAGTAGCCGGTATCTTTAATGATTATGATGCTCTTTCCTGGGCAAGCGGAACGACAGAGGAAAACTGCCGTGTTGATTATAAAGGCGGAACAGGTACTGTGACAATTGACCCTAAGACGAAGACAATCACATCTGCTGATTATGAGATGAAAGTTTTTGTTGAGGTTAATCACGCCAATGTTTCAGTAATCAAGGATAAGAGCGGGGCAATATATATTACCCATTATATTCATTATCCGGCATCGGATGACTATCTGAAGGAAGCTAAGAGCTTAGTAAGAAAATGATATTTATCAAGGCACAGTCTTATGACTGTGCCTTGTTTTTGCATAATATTCATATTTTAAAGTATTGATAATATGCGGAATATGTAGTATAATCTAAATACTATTACTTGCAAATAGAAAATAATAACAGGAGATTGCATATGGATAATAAAATTCCGAATATGGATTATGATGCTGATGAAGTTATCAATGAATTCAAAGAAAAAATCAAATGGCCAAGCAATAAAGAGGTGACAGCTGTTGTTAAACCAACGAAGCTTCCTTTGAGGATTTTACTGTCAGTTCTCATTACAATTGTTTTTGGTGCAGGTGCTTATTATATGATGCTCCCTGCTTTCAACATCCACGATACACAGATGTATCTGTATTTTGTTTTGCTTGTTGCAGTGTTTATTGCATCCTTTGCTTTGGTATGCAGAGCCAATAAAAAGATTGAACGCAAAGAATATGTTAAGAAAAAGTCACTGGTACCTGCAATCATTATAGGCGTTATCGTTGCAGTTATGGCAGTAGGTTATGTAACCGGTGTAACGCTTTTCAGAGCGAGCTCATACAGTGAGCTTATGCAGGTAAGTGACGGCGATTTTGAAACAGATTTTGATGATATCAGCTATGACAAAGTACCTCGTGTTGATGCCCTTCGTGCACATACACTTGCCGACCAGCAGCTTGGTTCACTTTCAGAATATAAGAGCCAGTACGTTGTATCTGCAAATTCCACTCAGATAAATTATAAAAATACACCTGTCCGAGTTGCTTATCTTGAATATGCTGATTTCTTCAAGTGGATCAATAATACAAAGAATGGTCTCCCTGCATATATGCTGATTGACCTTGTAAGTCAGAAAGTCAGTGCAGTGAACTGTGTTGAGCAGTTTGGTGAGGGCATCAAGTATTCACCGACTGAGCTTTTCAATGAGAAGCTGTACCGTCACCTTCGTTTCCAATATCCTACAGCACTTCTTGATACTCCTAATTTTGAAATTGATGATAATATGCACCCATATTGGATTACTGCAGTTCTCGACAAGACCATCGGTCTTTTCGGCGGTACGGATGTTAAGGGTGTAATTATTACCGATGCACTCAATGGTGAAAGCCAGTATTATGATATTGAACAGGTTAAGACTGATAAATCACTCAGCTGGATTGACGTTGTTTACAGTGAATCACTTCTGATTGAGCAGTATAACTATTACGGTAAGCTGCAGAACGGTTTCTGGAACTCTATTATTTTCCAGAATGATGTAAATATTGCTTCAAGCGGCAGCGGTAATATTGCTATGGACGATGATGTTTGGGTATATACAGGTGTTACATCATCTGAATCTGACGCGTCAAACTTCGGATTTATCCTTTGTAATCAGCGTACAAAAGAAACAAAGTATTATAAGAATGCCGGTGCTATGGAAAGTGCTGCTCAGCAGTCTGCACAGGATGCTGTACAGAACTATGGCTACTATGCAACCTTCCCAATTCTCTTAGGCATCGACGATAATCCGACATACTTTATGTCACTTTACGGTGACAGTAATACTGTTAAGGGTTATGCTTTTGTAAGTCTTGAGGATAAAACAGTTGTTGGTACAGGACTTCTTGATGTAGCAAAGAGTGATGCTAAGGCACTGAACAGTGCACTGGAAAATTATATTGATGCGCTTAAGGAAAAGGGCGTTGCCAGTGATGTAAATAAGGATGATGTTATTGTTGATGAGAATGAAATCGAAGGCTCAGACAATAATGTGACTGAAAATCCTGATAATAATCCTGATAAGCCTGATACAAACACAGGCGAGAATGCAAACAGTGTGACCGGTGAGGTAACGGATATCAAGTCCTCAGTAAATGATGGAAATACAGTTTACTATCTGCAGGTTAACGGCAAGTATTATTATATCAAGGTAACGGACGCAATGGAGGTTCTCCTTATTTCTAAGGGAGATACAGTTACCGTTGAATTTGAAAAATCAGGTGATACCTTTATCCCTGCAATCTCTGTTACAGTAAAATAAAGTTCTAAAGAACAGTCGATGAGATAATTCTCATCGGCTGTTTTGTTAAATTATTGTTTATTGTAGGGGAGGGTCTCCGTGCCATCTCCTTTTCATATTTGTAGGAATATTCTTGAAATATCGTAGGGACGTGCACTGCACGTCCGCATAATTTTTTGCATTTGTTTTCAGACGACTAATAGTCGCCCCTACGAAATATCAAGGACATTGTTGATAAACCAAACTATAATGCAAATTCTTTTTTTATTCTCTCTGCTGCCTCTTGTGCGGATAGATTGGTGTTATCAATTTTAATATAATTCTCAAATGGTATTTCACCGTCGTAGCTGACAAATCTATGATTTTTATCATCATTGATAAGCAGTTGAGTGGATTTATCAATATCTCTTTTTGACGGTTTGTTATTCAGTCTGTTTTCAGTTGTATTTCTTTGAAGTCTTATTTTCTGCGGTGCAACGAGTTCTACAAAATAAATTTCGGCGTTTTTGAAAATTTCTTTTATATGCTCGATATAATCCCAGTCGGACTGCTCATCCAATGCCCACATACAGGTGAAGATTAAGCCGTAAATATTTGATTTTGCAAATTCCTCAAATACAATTTCACGGAATTTTAGGATTGCACTTGTGTTGAAATATCCGAAAATATCAAGAACAGGCTCAATCGTCATATGGTTGTGAAAGAGTTTCAAGTCTGTTATTTTCGTAAGTTCCTGTCCAACAGTCATTTTGCCTACGGCAGCACTGCCGAATATAATGATTAATTTCATATTCTTCCTCCTTTCACAGCCGTTTTAACAGCTTATAAAATTTGCCGTGCTCGTCCTCGCATTCGGCAATTACTGTGTCAAAGCCCTTTTGTCTGTAAAGATGAAGGGCAGAATGATTATCCGTATCAACACCGAGAGCGATTTCCGAATATCCCATTTTCTCGGCTTTTCTGATGAGATAATCAAGGATGATTCCGCCGATACCCTGATTTCTGAATTCTTTTTTGACAATCATTCTTGAAAGATAAATACGCTGATTTGGTATATAGTAATCTGTATCAAAAGTGTTTTTCACCAAAGCCCCTTCGCCGATAAACTCTCCATTAAGCTTGTATATCCATACCAGGCGGTCACCGTTCATCATCTGATTTTTGAACTGCTGTGTATAGGGGCATTTTTTCATATCCCAGATGTTACTGCATTTGTCATAGTCTTTTATATCCAGCGGCTCTATTGTGTATTCTTGCATTGCCATTCCGCCCTTGTTAATTTGTAACTGATTACAGGCATACCGTTCATTTCACAGGTATGATTTAATTTATAATATACGGATTCCTCTGTGGGTATAGGACGCATACCTGTTTTTTGCATTACTCTGCCAGAGGCGATATTTGCATCTATATGACATGCTTCTATTGCTTCGATGCCGACTTGAGAAAACAAAAAGTCAAAAACGGCTTTGGCAGCCTCAGTCACCATACCCTTGTTCCAATGCTTGGGGCTTATCTGCCAGCCCATATAAGCTGTATTGCCGTATATTTCGATTACATCAATGTTTCCTACGGCTTTGCCGTCAAGTGTGATTGCCCAATTATATCTTTCATCTGAATACTGATTTACCCACATTTCACAAAGTGCTTTGGTAGCATTTTCGTTTTCGTGGTGTTTCCATGTTACATATCTTGACATTTTTTCCATACGCATATATTCATACATATCCTTGTAGTCATCTGTTTTAACAGCTCTCAACAATAATCTTTCTGTTTTGATTTCCTGTGTGCCTTTGTGGTTTAACATATAGAATCCTCCTTAAAATAAAAATACCACTGATGATTGCTCATCAGTGGCTGAATAAATGAATATATACTGTAGCACTTTACCAAAGATGAACACGACGAATATATCCCATGCGAGCTCTGCGCATAAGATAAAACGGTTTGTTCATTTTGCCTGTAAAGTTTGTCATAATCATTACCTCATTTTTTGTATCGTAGCATATAAGGTCTTGGATTGTCAAGACTGAAAATTTATTTCTTCATCTTGTTTTCATGTATTTTTCGTGCAAGATATACGCACGGAGTATCCAGAAGGCTGGTGAAAACATAAATCACATAGCTTGAAAGGAAGATAGAGACGAGCGTTTTTGCATCATAAGTACCCCAGAAAGCAAAGAGGGTAAACAGAGCTGTGTTAAGTATCTGGCTGATCAGTGTTGAGCCGTTATTTCTGAGCCATAGGAATTTCCTTTTATCACCGAATTTCTTTTCGGTAAATGCCCACCATTTGTGATAAAGCCATACGTCAAACAACTGACTGATTGCATATACAACCAGTGATGCGATAATCATTCTCGGTGTGTTTGAAAATACGGTTTTTATTGAATCGTGAATAAAATCGTTTTCACTTGGTACGAAAATCTGCCAGCTCTGTGACAGAAGCAGGAAGAACAGGGAGGAGAAAACACCCAGCCATACAGCTTTATTGGCCTCTTTCTTGCCCTCACATTCGGACAAAATGTCTGTCACTAAAAAGGTTGATGCAAACAGTACGTTGCCGAGTGTCTGCTCCATACCAAAGGCATTGATTAAAATCGCAACCTCAATATTTGCCAGTACAGTGGCAATTGCAGATACACAGTAAAGACCTGTTTTTCCGAAAAATTTATATGCTAAAAGTGTTGCTCCGAAGATGAATATTACAGAGCCTGTTAAAAGTAATTCATTAATCATATCAGTCACCCACTCCGAAATCTGTATTATTTATTAAAATGTCAACTCTATTGTTATCCTTATATTTTGGATAAAGATAATGTATAAAATCATCAATCACCTTTTGATCAGGCTTGATTTCAGTAGAGTTTTCACACATAATGTTCAGACAAATCCGCTCAAAATATTTTAAGCCGAGCGTGATATCCTTTTCCATAGATTCTACCGTCTGTCCGCTCAGTCCGAAAAGAAAATTTGCCTCGTCAAAATTTTCTGATATAATTTCAGGGTCTGATTCGGCAATTCCTTTGCAAAGTACATTTTCCCTGAAATCATAGTCAAAGGTTTCCAGACCCAGCTTCATCTTGATGTCAAAATCACGGTAAAGCTCACGCAGATTTTTTATGTGCTTGTTATAAATATAATGGCTTTCAAAATGGATTGTGTTAATGCTTTTCTCCTTACAGATGCTTTTTATCATTTCTGATGTTTTGTTATCAAGCTCAAAAACAGAACCGCTGTTGATCACTTCAAGATTACCGTAACAGCCTGTCACCTTTTCAAGCACAGATTTGTTGAGGAGAAAGTTTTCCTCTTCATTATCACATTTATCCGTGTGATAATCACAGAAGGTGCATTTTTTATAGGCACACCCCTTACCACGCAACAGAACGATTTCACGTGGATTTTTCTCTTTAATAATACTGTATCTTTCCATAAAATAAAAAAGCGTCCCTAAGGACGCAATACGGCTAATGCCTTCTCCTTAGTTTTGATTGATGAAAAACCTATCGGTATTCATCCGGCAGGATGGTTACGAACTGCCGTGAATTATTATAGCACTAAAAATATAATTGTCAATAGCCTGTATTTGTGGTATGATAGCCTTGTTACGGAGGAGTGAATATATATGAAAAAAGTTCTTAGTTTGTTAATGTCTGTGGTGATGCTGCTGTGCTCACTTTCCGTATTCGGAGTGGCTTATGCGGCTGATGATGTAACGCCTGTTGTTGTGATTCCCGGTGTAGGCTCGTCAGCACTTTATCTTCATCCGAATACCAATGCACAGGCAAGTGCCGTTTCTATTGACGGCAGCTTTGTCGGTCAGCTTTCAAGAACACGTTTTGTGTCTGATACTCTGAAAATATTAAGAGGAAAAGAGGTCAGTGCAGAAATATGGACCAATAAGCTTGCGAGTATTATAGAGCCTTTCACAGTATTGAATTATGACAGTAATGGTGAAAAAGAGGCCAACATAGGTATCGACTGCTGCTGGACAGATTCACTTGCAAATCATATGGATTACCTGAATAAGAGAAATACGGCTGAACCGGCTGTCTGCAAGGTTATATGTGACAGAATCGGTGCCTCCAATGTCTGGATTTATAATTACGATTTTCGTGAGGATGTTATGAAGGATGCCGATCAGCTTGCTGAATTTATTGACGGTGTTAAAGAGCAGAGCGGAAAGGACAAGGTAACGCTTGTGGGCTGTTCATTGGGCACCTCCGTTTTATCAGCCTATGTGGATAAGTATCGTAGCAGAAACGATATTGCCAGAGCCATTTTTATTGACGGTGCAATGCAGGGTGTAAGCATCGCTAAATTATTTAAAGGAGATATGGTTATAGACCCTGAGGTTATTGCTAAATATATGTCACTTATGGCAAGCGATTATAAGGGAGAGGCAGCCGATTTCGGTGCGATTGCTAAGGTGTTTGATATATTCGGCGGTACTGTCGATCATCTGGTAGGATTTTTGAATGAGGTGACTGATGGAGAAAACGGTGAAAGATTTTATAAGCGTGTGGTTTTGCCTGTTATAGGTAATATTCCGTCCATGTGGGAGTGTATACCATATGATGATTTTGATGAATGTTATAAATATATGGTGAATTTAGGCTGGCTTGATGAGAACTCAGGACTGGCAAAAATCGTGAAGGATTATCATGGTGTGCAGGGCAGACTTGAGAAAAATCTCAAAGAGCTTAAGGACAGCGGTGTTGAAATTGCAATTATCTGTGGATATGGCTTGCCGGGTATTCCGATAACAAGTGCAAATGCAAATCAGTCGGATATGCTGATTGATACCTGCTATGCCTCCTTTGGTGCAAAAACAGCACCGGTAGGTGAAACGCTTGAAAACAGCAAATCAGCCGATAAAATGATAGACAGCTCTTCCTGTAAATTTGAGGAGAACACCTGGTTCCTTCGCGGTGTCCAGCATATGGAATTTGTTTACGGCACGGATATGAGTGCATTTATTGGTGATATATGCACCACAGATGCAAAACTCAATATAAAGAGTATAAATGATGAATATGATTATTCACAATTTATGGCATTGCAGGACGGTGCAAAGAGCCTTGAGAATATTGACTAATTAAACGATTTTTTTCTTTGACCTGATATCCATTATAAGTATAAAACAGCCTGCTATCATCAGTATTGAAAGGGCGAGATTTATGCTGGACAGCTGAGCAACGCTGATACTTATGTTTGAAAATACAGACGTTTCCAGCGGACTCAGATACAGAATGAATTTTGTTATGCCGTAGGACAGAAAGGCAGAGATAACTCTGAAAAGGAAAAAGTCCCAATATTTCATTTTAACATTTGAGATAATCGGCAGGAGCTGACAGTGAATACAAAGTCCGCCGAAGGCAAGGTATGCACTTGTATGTGCGAGGGAATAGCTGTTTCTTGTACATATTCCGTTTGTGATTTCAATAATCGGTGCAAGCTCCTGCGGTATCGGAAGTGTTTTATGAATTGATGAAAACAGAATAATAAAGGCAGTGATATTGAGCACGGACTTGACTGCACTGTCTGTTGATTCAATTAATGCGTCCCCAAAGCTTTTTTCCTCTGTGTAGGAATAATAGCTTTGGGGCTTTCTTTTTTCACTGAAGGAGAGAAGAAATCCGATGATTACGGCTGACAGGGCATTTGAGATAAAGAGTATCCACCCTGCCTTTGAGCTGTTTAGAATGGATGCACCCAAAGCGGTAATGATAAAGCCGCATCCTCCGCAGAAATTAAAACGTAAAAGTCTGTGAGCCTGTTTTTCATCAATTTCTCCGTTTAAAAAAAGCTCATTGGTCAGCAGTGCGCCTGTGGGATATCCTCCGATAAGTCCAAAAAATATTGCAGGGAAGGTGACCTGCGGCAGATTGAATAGATATGCACAAATAAAGCCGAGTGCTTTTGAAAGGACATCCTTTGCACCTGTTTTCATTATGATAAAAAAGAGAATCAGAAGCGGCGTCAGACTCGGTACGATTGTGTTCTGTGCCAGTGCAAGTCCTTCAGCAGCACCTGCCTTTGCTTCGGAGGAAAAGGTAATAAGAATAATGGATACTGCCATAAGTAATATCAGTATAAGTACATTTTTTGTTTTCATATTATCACCTAAAAATAATATGAAAAAAGGGAGGAATATATCCTCCCTTAAATATAAATTTATTTTACATTGTATTTTTCTTTGAACTGATTTGAGCTTTCCTGCCAGTAAACGAATTTGCTGTCGTTTCGTTTATCAGGAAGAATATCACTGTATGTATTGTTTATAAATTCACCTAAAAAGTCGGTTGCTTTTTCTGCACCATAGTAGTTCAGGTGATTGCCGTCGTCACGGAAATCGTTTTCACACTTTATTTTTGTTTTGGTGAAATGCTCCTCCAGGTTAAGGTCAATGAAAGGAATGCCGTTATTTTCAGCAAACTGTTTAACCGCATTATGCCTTGCATAATTCCAGGATGTGAGTGACGGCATTTCCACAAAAGCAACCTTTATATTGCTTTGCCTGCACAAATCAAGCATCTTGTTTAAGTAAAGAATGCTTTCATCAGGTATTGCCTCAGCGTGCTCGGTGAAGGTCATTCGTTTATTGTCCTTTGTCGGATAAACGATTTTGTTGAAATTGTAGCCGTGCTCGCAGGTTACGGTGTCCTTTTCCTTCATAACTGCCTTGTATGATTTTTTTGACAGCTTTTTCCATTCGTCGTGGAACATAAAAACAGTGAAATGATTTTCAATATTTCCGTCAACCGGAACATTTGAAATCATTTTGACAATTCTTTTCATTTTGTCAGAGGCGGAAAGTCTTTCCGTTCTTTCCTTGTTGAAATCAGGATTGTGCTCAATTTCTACACCCTGATAGAACATATCAGTTTCAATCACAAGGAGCTTTGGCGACTGTGTTTTTAAAAGCTCTTCAAGAAAGGTGTATGAGCGGCTTACAGTCTGCTTTGGTGTGGAGATAACCGTGCTGGTATATCCGTACCTGTCCCAAAGGTTTACGGGAATGAAGCCTGAGTATAAATCACTGCTGCCTATAAGCGCAATGTCAATGCTGTTTGGCGGTTCTGTTGTAAAGCTGTATGATTTTGAAAACGCATTTTTATACTGTGTTGCCGCCTTTTTTGAAAATACAGTTATGGAAAGCCCTTCAAGTATCATTACAAAAACAAGAATAAAGGATATGATTTTCAGAAGGCTCAGAAAAAGAGCCTTTGTGAAAATCTTATTTTCATCAAATTTCATTTTATTTCTCCATTGGTATCTATTATTCTATATCTTAATTATATAATCTTATTCTTACATTATTGTGAATTTAATCTTACGATTATGTCACCTTTGAAGTTCAGTATTATTAAACCATATAAAATATAATACTCGGGAAAGAAAAAGTAAAGACTTGGTAAAGATTCATTTTCAGGTGAAAACGATGTGATTACCAGTCGTATTTTGTCAGCTTTCCTTTTTGTGAAAGCTGGGGGTAGCCCCACTGACGCAGCACCTCATATGTCCCCACGCACACAGCGTTTGAAAGGTTAAGACTTCTGATGATTCCGCGCATAGGCAGTCTTACACAGGTATCGTGATTTTCCTTAAGCAGTTCCTCAGGAAGCCCCTTTGTTTCCTTGCCGAAAACAAGGAATGCGTTGTTTTCATATTTCATATCGGAATGTGCAATTTCACCCTTTGTGGTGAAATAATAGAATTTTTCACCTGCATTTTTCTCAAAGAATTCTTCGGTACTGTCATAGTACGAAATATCCAGCTTGTCCCAGTAATCAAGACCTGCTCTTTTTACCTGCTTGTCCGTAATCTGAAATCCCATTGGCCCTACAAGGTGAAGCCTTGCACCGGTTGCCGCACAGGTTCGTGCAATATTCCCGGTATTCTGCGGAATTTCAGGCTCAATTAAAACGATGTTAAGCGAGTGTTCCATTTATGTAAACCTCTTTTATGTCAAGATTTTCATCAAGGAATACAAAGTCGGCATACTTTCCTGTCTGAATGGAACCGATTTTGTCATCCTCTTTTATTGCTTTTGCAGGATTGATTGTGCAGGTCTTTAATGCCGTTCTGAAATCAATACCAAAGCTGATCAGATTTTTAAATTCCGTGTGCATATTCGTGATGGATGCTGCAATAGTGCCGTCACCGAGCACAGCGTATTTACCGTTCTTTTTTACAAATACCTGCTGACCGCCGAGCTCAAATTCACCCTCACCCAGTCCTGCACCACGCATAGAGTCACTGACTGCCACCGCTCTGTCCTCACCGAGTATTGCAAATGCATTTCTGAGTACAGCAGGGCAGATGTGGCCGCCGTCGCAAATCAGCTCACACATTACACGCTTATCATCAAGCACCGTGCCGACAATTCCTGCCTCGCGGTGTGTCATAGGGGTCATTGCGTTGAAAAGATGTGTTGCGTGTCTTACACCCTGCTCAATTGCATTTTTACACTGCTGTGCATCTGCACCTGAGTGACCGATTGAAACCGTGCATTTTTTACTTACCGCTTCAATAAAATCTCTGCTGTCAAAGGCCTCAGGGGCAATGGTAATAAGCTTAATTTTTCCATTGCTTTTTTCATATAAATGATTGAATTCCTCAATGGAGCCTGCACGGACAAAAGCACCGTTTTGTGCACCCTTTTTGCTCATTGCAATGAAAGGACCTTCGAGGTTGATGCCTGCTATTTTCGCTCCCTTTGTCCGATAGCCTGCAATTGTCTTTACAATGTCGGTAAGCTGTTCTTCACTAAGTGTCATAGAGGTGGGGCAGAAAGAGGTTACACCGTGCTTTGCAAGCTCAGTTGTGATTTTATCCAGACTGTCCGTGCTTGCGTCACTGGCGTCACCGCCGCCGCAGCCGTGAATATGAATATCAATAAAACCGGGAATCAGGATATATCCGTTCATATCCTTTCCGTCACCGTCTATGATTCCGATTTGCTTGATGATACCGTTTTCAACCTCAATATCACCAAATTCTTTTTCAAAAAATTCATTATAAAATGTACAGTTTTTAAAAATCATGATTCATTATCCTTTGCAATTCTGAATGCTAATTCCTGCAGTTGCTCATAGGTTTCAAGCTGACCCATTTCACGCCTGAAGGCTGCTCCACCGTGAAGACCCTTTGTGTAATATGCAGCGTGGTGTCTTGCCTCACGCATTGCAGTGTACTCGCCCTTGTATTCAATGATTTTCTCAATATGCCTGAGCATAACAACCATTTTTTCACTGACGCTTACCTCAGGCAGAACACGGCATTCGCTGAAATATGCGTTAAGCCTTTGGAAAATCCAGGGGTTGCCGAGTGCACCTCTGCCAATCATAATTGCATCGCAGTTGGTTTTTTCAAACATCATAGTGGCGGATTGCTCATCCCTTATATCACCGTTGCCGATAACAGGGATGGACACTGCCTGCTTTACCTTAGCAATGATATCATAGTCAACTGTTCCTGAATACATCTGCATTCTTGTTCTTCCGTGAACAGTGATTGCAGATGCTCCGTTTTTTTCAGCTATCTCAGCCAGCTGAACGGCGTTAACATTCTCATCGTCCCAGCCTTTACGGATTTTTACCGTAACAGGAATATTTACGGACTCTGTTATTGCCTTTATAATTTCGCCTGCCAGCTCAGGCTTTTTCATAAGGCTTGCACCGCCGCCGTTCATAGCTATTTTGGGTGCAGGGCAGCCCATATTTATATCAATAATCTGTGGTTTAAATGCAAGACATTTTACGGCAGCCTGTGACATAATTTCAGGATCATCGCCGAAAATCTGTGCACCTGCAGGATTTTCGGTTTCACCAAGTACAAGAAGTTCACGGCTTTTCTTGTCACCCATAGTAAAGCCTTTTGCGGATACCATTTCTGTAACCGTGTAGCCTGCACCGTACCGGATACAAAGCTCACGGAAGGCTCTGTCAGCAATGCCTGCCATTGGAGCAAGGCACAGACCGTTTTTTATTTCAACGTTTTTAATTTTCATATTATAGATATTTTCCTTAATTTGCTGTAATTATACTATCATAATTCGTATGCAAAAGCAATTGCTTATAAATCTTATATTGCATTTTTTGTTTAATTTTGTTAATATTCTTAATATAGAAAATGTTTACATTTTATTTTAATAAAAAGGATTATATTATGTTTGTTGATATAGCGAAAATAAAAATTAAAGGCGGTGACGGCGGTGCAGGTGCTGTTGCCTTTCACCGTGAAAAATATGTTGCAGCAGGCGGACCGGACGGCGGTGACGGCGGAAAGGGCGGCGATGTTGTATTTGTTGTTGATGATAACCTTGCAACCCTTGCCGATTTCAGATATAAGCGCAAGTACGCTGCAAAAAACGGAGAGAACGGACGCGGCTCACGTCAGTATGGTAAAAAAGCACCGAACCTTGAAATTAAGGTGCCGAGAGGTACAATCATCCGTGAGGCGAATTCAAAAGCCGTTATGGCGGATATGAGCAAGACTGAACGCTTTGTCGCTGCCAAAGGCGGTAAAGGCGGCTGGGGCAATATGCATTTTGCTACCCCTACACGTCAGGTTCCGCGTTTTGCAAAGCCCGGTATGCCAGGTGAGGAATGGGAGGTTTCACTCGAGCTGAAGCTCCTTGCAGATGTGGGACTTTTGGGCTATCCGAGTGTAGGTAAATCCAGTCTTATTTCCGTAGTCAGTCAGGCTAAGCCGAAAATCGGTGATTATCACTTTACCACGCTTGTGCCGAATCTCGGTGTGGTATCAATGGGTGAGGGAAGCTCATTCGTTATTGCCGATATTCCCGGCTTAATTGAGGGTGCAAGCGAGGGTGTAGGCTTGGGTCACGAGTTTTTGCGCCACGTTGAGCGCTGCCGACTGCTTGTTCACATTGTTGACGTAAGCGGTCATGAGGGCAGAAATCCGATTGAAGATTTTGAAAAAATTAACGAAGAGCTTGTAAAATTCAATCCTCAGCTTGCAGAACAGCCGCAGATTGTGGCAGGTAACAAGATTGATATGGCGGAGCCTGAGCAGATTGAAGAGTTTAAAAATTATGTTGAGTCAAAGGGATATGAATATTTTTCCATCTGTGCACCTATTTTAGAGGGTACACAGGAGCTGATGAATGCCGTGTGGAATAAGCTGCAGACTCTTCCTCCGATTAAGGAATACGAGGTTGAGGAAATTCCGCTTGAGTCACTTATTAAGGACGATAAGGGCTTTAAGATTACAGTTATGGATAATCATTATTATCTTGTTGAGGCAAGCTGGTTCCCTAAGGTGCTTAAGGGTATTGATGTTGAGGACTATGAGGCTCTCCAGTATATGCAGAGAGTTCTTGAAAAAAGCGGTGTGTTTGACGCGCTGAAGGAAAAGGGTATACAGGAGGGGGACATTGTTTCGCTCTATGATATAGAGTTTGAATATGTACCGTAATGCATATATCCGATATTGATAATTGTTACTGAAAGCTGATGATAATATGAAAAAAAGTATAAATAAGCCGCTTGTTATATTCTCTGTTGTGTTCTATATAATCGCAATGGGGCTTATGCTTATAGGTACGTTTAATGATTTGCAGATTACCGTGAATCTGTATCATCCCCAAAGCTTATTTGCACGTGTTCTTGAAAGCTTTGGTCCGTTTACATACTGGGGTATATGGGGGCCGGCATTTACAATCATTTTCCTTTGCAGAAGGGATTTGAACGAAAGCCTTTGTGTAATACATAAGCTTGTTCCTGCTATAACACCTGTTGAAAATACAGAGCATAAGGCGTACAAGTTTTTCAATACTGTTTTAAAAATCATTACAACGCTTGGCTTTTTTGTGCTTGCTGTCATCGGCTGGAAGAAAATAATTGAAAATGTTCTTAAAAATATTCTTCTTATGAGCGGAAAAGAGGATATGTCACAGGCTTTCTATTTTATCGTGTGCACAATTTTTACCGCAGCTGTTATTTTTCTTTGCAGTAAAATAGATAGGAATAAATTAAAGAAAATTGAAGGTCTTGCACTTGCAGGCGTGCTATTCGGTATCCTCCTTAAAATCATTGAGGAGTTCAAGCCTTTGACAAGCCGTGTGCGTGTCAGGGAAATGATTGCCTATTCAAACGGCTTCCTTAACGAAAACGGAATGAGCGAGGGCAAGTATTCACCGCTTACAAGGGAAATGGCAGCAGGTGCTGATTATTCTGCCTTTACCGCCTGGTATAAAATAGGCGACGATATGGGTGTATACAGCCGTGCGGATTCCTTCCCCAGCGGTCACACCTCCTGTGCCTGTGCGTCCTTTTTGCTGTATTTTCTCAGCATTACATATGATAAGCTGAAAAAGTTTGCACCGCTTGCATTGATGACTGCCTTTGCTTATGTTATACTTGTAGGCTTTTCAAGAATGATAGCAGGTGCGCATTATCTGACTGATGTTGCAGGTGCGGCAATCATAGCCTATTCTTTGTTCTTAATTGTGTATAAAATATACTGCAACTTTACACAGCGCGGTGTTATCGGAAGATAAAATCTATTTTTGTTTGGAGTGATAGCTTGAGATTTATTGATAAAGATGTGAACGCAAAACAGCTCAGCCCACTTAATCTGGCCTTTATCGGCGACTGTATTTATGAAATATTGGTGCGTGAAATGCTTGTTACAAATGCAAACAGGCCTGTGAATGATTTACATAAGGAAAGTGTTAAATTTGTATCGGCAAAGGCACAGACAGAAGCCTTTGAAAAAATAAAGGGAATTCTCACTGAAGAGGAAACGGCAATCTATAAAAGGGGCAGGAATGCTAAGGTGGGTCATTCTCCGAAGAGCGCGACTGAGGGCGAGTATCACTGTGCCACAGGAGTGGAGGCTCTTTTCGGCTATCTTTACCTTACAGAGCAGACGGACAGAATAAAAGAGCTTTTTTCTAAAATTAATACTTGACAAATCCGGACGAGTATTATATAATAAATCCACGCTAATGGGAGCATAGCTCAGCTGGGAGAGCATCTGCCTTACAAGCAGAGGGTCACAGGTTCGAGCCCTGTTGTTCCCACCA